>Ga0181528_10000722_pt1 | contig 22097 bp, 13 predicted proteins | sample PEATcosm2014_Bin_47_FD_119742 | JGI IMG/M metagenome (GOLD analysis project Ga0181528, IMG submission 119742) | Peatland microbial communities from MTU Mesocosm Facility, Houghton, MI, USA - PEATcosm2014_Bin10_10_metaG | ecosystem: Environmental > Terrestrial > Soil > Wetlands > Peat | place...
CACGCGACTGTATTTGCCGGCCGCCTGCACCATCTTGAGGCCTTCGTCGACGCCCTTGCACGCGGGCTTCTCGACATACACGTCCTTGCCGGCCTTGCACGCTTCCACGGCCATGTAGGCATGCCAATGGTCGGGTGTGGCGATGCACACGGCGTCGATGGAGCGGTCGGCCAGGATTTCGCGGAAATCCGCCACGGCTTTCACCGTAACGCCGCCCTTTTGGGCCGCGTCGACAGCGCGATCGCGGTGGGGCCGATAGACGTCGCAGATGGCGACGGGCTGCAGTTCGGGAGTCTGCATGGCGTAGCCGAGGTTCGACGACCCCATGGTTCCGACGCCGATAAAGCCGATGGAAATGCGATCGTTGGCGCCCTTCACCCGTCCGGTGAAAAGCGATGTGGTGAGTGCCGTGCCGGCCGCCGTGAGGACGTCGCGGCGGAGCACCGTGTGATTCGAGCTCATAGGTAGATGATAGTCGAGCGCGCGGCGATGTGGCGGCTGCGGTAGAATCGGGCATTTGCCGGGGCCTAGCGCAGCCTGGTAGCGCACCCGCCTTGGGCGCGTGAAGTCCTCTTCCAAACCATCCATTCCGTTTTACGTTTTTCCGCAGTATTCGATCTCCACTTGGAGATGCTGCCCAGAATGGACTCCATGCCGGCAACGCCCGCCGATCCGGAAGCTGGGCTATTGCCGATCAACGCACTCGACTCGGGGATGTTGGCCCTGTCGAACTCCGGTTCTCACGCTCTCCGCAAGATAACTAGCGGATTTTGTTAAGCCGTTTGTGCAGTCCTTTTCATCTGCAGTGTGTGTTATAACGGGTTGGCTGATCTCGGAGCAGGCAGGCGATTATGAACACATCCGCCCGACGTGCCAGCGCAGCGCTCGCGTTTTTGGCGGTTGCGATACTCCCCGGCTATGCACAGACCCAATTCTCTTTTAGCTATACCTTGCCGATTACCGGAGGCGGGACGATAACCGCAAGCGGAACCCTGACTACGACCGGAACCATCTCCCCATACCAGGTAACCGCCATCAGCGGCACTCGCACCGTCACGGGCGCATCGAGCGGCAACGGCACCGCGACCATTACCGGACTCATAACAGATCCTGCAGCCAACGGTTACGCCGTCACCGAAAATCCCAACCTTCTCTACTATGGTGTTACGCCTGTTCTGAGCACCTCCGGTATCTTCTATACCATCAGCAATAGTAGCCAAGAAGACGCTCACGGCGGCATCGAGATCTATTACGACCAGATTGGGGGGGCGTATACGGAGAACTCCACTCTGGTGGGAGACGGCACGTTTACCGCGGCGATTTCCAGCGGCGGTTCGGGGACCTCGCCCGACGGCATCGCGATCATTAGCGGAAATACGCAGGCGGTGGCACAGGGCGCGGCGTTCCAGCCGCTGGTGGTGCAGGTCAATAGCGCCACAGGTCCGTTAGCGAACTACTCGGTGCTCCTGTCGTCAACCGGGCCAGTCGTGCTCTCTTCCTCGACTGTCACCACCGGCAACAACGGCCAGGCATCGATTCCGGTGACTGCCGGAACTTCCTCCTCTGGCGCAGCCACGGTGACCGCGAGCGTCACCGGGGGCTACTCGGTGACATTCAATCTGACCGTGAACGCTGCCACCGGTCAAGTGCCTGCCAGCATCGCGATCGTTAGCGGAAATAACCAGGCTGTGGCGCAGGGCGCGGCGTTCCAGCCGCTGGTGGTGCAGGTCAATAGCACCACAGGTCCGTTAGCGAACTACTCGGTGGCCCTGTCGTCGACCGGGCCAGTCATGCTCTCTTCCTCGACTGTCACCACGGGCAACAATGGCCAGGCATCGATTCCGGTGACTGCTGGAGCTTCCTCCTCAGGTGCAGCCACGGTGACCGCCAGCGTCACCGGCGGCTACTCGGTGACATTCAATCTAATGGTGAACGCTGCCGGCGGTTCACTGCCCACCGGCATCGCAATCATTAGCGGAAATAACCAGGCAGTGGTGCAGGGCGCGGCGTTCCAGCCGCTGGTGGTGCAGGTCAACACCAGCACCGGTCCGTTAGCGTTCTACCCGGTGGTGCTATCGACAACCGGGCCAATAGGGCTTTCTTTCTCGACGGTCACCACGAACAGCAATGGCCAGGCATCGATTCAGGTGACCGCGGGACTGTTATCAGGCGTAGCCACGGTGACTGCCAGCATTACCGGGTACTCGGTGACATTCAATCTGACCGTGAACTCTGCCGGTTCCATGCCCACCGGCATCGCGATCGTTAACACGCAGGCGGTGGCGCAGGGCGCGGCGTTCCAGCCGCTGGTGGTGCAGGTCAATAGCACCACAGGTCCGTTATTGAATTACCCGGTGGTCCTGTCGGCAACCGGGCCAGTGGTGCTCTCTTCGTCGACTGTCTCCACGGGCAGCAACGGCCAGGCATCGATTCCGGTGACTGCCGGAACTTCCTCAGGCGCAGCTACGGTGACCGCCAGCGTCAGCGGCGGCTACTCGGTGACATTCGATCTGACCGTGAACCCTGCCGGTTCCACACCCACTGGCATCGCGATCGTTAGCGGAAATACGCAGGCAGTGGCGCAAGGCGTGGCGTTCCAGCCGCTGGTGGTGCAGGTCAACGGCCCCGCAAGTCCGCTAGCGACGTACACGGTGAACCTATCGTCGACCGGGCCAGTCGTGCTCTCTTCGTTGACTGTCACCACGGGCAGCAACGGCCAGGCATCGATTCTGGTAACGGCCGGGACTGCCTCGGGCCCAGCCACGGTGACCGCTAGCGTCAACGGTGGGTACTCGGTGACATTCAATCTGACCGTGAACCCCCCGGGTCCCGTGCTAACAGCCAACAGCTTCCTGAACGCTGCGAGCGGCGCGGCGGGGCAGCTTTCGCCCTGTAGCCTGGCGATTATTTCCGCGGCCGGGCTGACCCCCGACGCCGGCATCGCCGATCTGACGAGCGGACCGATCTTTGGCCGATGGCCGAAATCCGTGAATAACTTGAGTGTCACCTTCGGTGGGGTTCCCGCGCCCATCCTGCTGGTATCTCCGGGCTCCGGCACCACCAATCCGCAAGTGATGCTGCAGGTCCCATGCGAAGTTACCCCAGGCAACAGTGTTCCGGTGGTCGTCAATGTCAACGGAGGCGCGACGGCGACCATCGACATCCCAATTTTCGTGGTCAGCCCGGGAATTCTGACGCAGCCCATGTCCGACGGCGTGGTGCGCGCGGTGGCCACGCGCGCCGACGGATCGTTCGCTGACGTCGGCGGAACCGATTCCTACGACCCCAATAATCCGGTTCGCCAGAATGAGAATGTACGGTTCTACCTAACCGGGCTGGGCATCACGACGCCTGCGATCGGCACCGACTACATCGAGAGTCCCGACGCCGGTCTCGCCAGTGTGGATGCGGTGGTGGCTGGCAATGTCGTGGCTGGGATTGTCAACGGCCCGACCCTGCAGGTAATCAGCGCGCGGGCCGCTCCCGATCTGCTTGGCATCTACGAAATCGAGGTGGCGATCCCCGCGAACGCACCGACGGGCAACAGCGTCGGTCTGCAAATCGGAATCACTCCGCTGGGTGGGACCACGACGGTTTACGCGCCCAACGTGATTGTGCCGATCGCGCAGTGAATCGCTGGGAGAGGCCGATGACCTGACTTGTCGCTCGACAGCGCCGAGGGTTCGCCGGTGGTGCCGACGATTAGGGTGGCGGGGGCTCCCCTCGATGAACTCCATGACCAGGTAATACGGCCTGATATCGTACACGGCGCAGATCTGCGGATGGCTCAGGGTTGCGAGCGAGCGCGCTTCCCGCTCGAAGCGATCCGTGAATCGGTCGTGCAAGAGCTTCAAGGCGACAGTACGACCCAGGCGGGTATCGCGACCACGGAGACCGCGCCCATATCGCCGGTGCTAATGGGAGAAAGGATGTCGTGGGGTCCGAGTTTTGTCGCCGGCATCGCTCAACCATCCGCACATCCAGCAGTCTATGGACTGGAAGAATCGGGCTGTGTGCGCATCGTCGCCATGCAATGGTGGGACCCACGCTCGTCGAACGGATGAAGGCGGGCGGATTCCGCTCCGCCAGTGTTGGACAGCGGCCTCGGTCTTGTGGCGGCCCGCCTTGACTATTTCATGGCAGAACACTACAGTTCGGAGTAGAGGCATTGTAGGTAACACACCCGGAGCATAGACTCCCTGGGGGACAGGTACCATTCGAGGTAGCGTTACCGATCCAATACATCGCGGAGGACGGGATTACGCCGGGGTAGTGTGAAAAACCTTGAATCATGTGAGTGGATCCCGTAGTGGCGCCCGTATCGTTCATATTATCGGTGCCCTGACTGGGATCGCAGTTCGACGTAAAGAACAGGGTGCCGTTAACAGGCACGGGCGTAGGTGTGCTGAGGGCAAAATCTATCGCCTGGAAGTTACCCGTGTATCCGTAGATAGTGGCAGTTTCCCAACAGGCTCCATACCAAGTAACCGAAACGCCGCTCTGGGAGATGATCGACACAGTGGCGGTCGCCGTCCCGTAACCGGGCGTGACGGCCGTGATTGTGGCCGAACCGGCCGCTACACCAGTGACAGGCACACTGATAGTGCCCGAGTTTGGGGCGTAAGTCACGGTGGCGGGCACGGTGGCCACACTGGTGTTACTGGAGCTCAGGCCTATTGTGAGCCCGCTGGCGGGGGTAGGCGACAGGTTCAATGTCAGGTCCTGCGCAGAGCCGGGGCCGGCGACGATGGTGAGTCCGACGCTTGGCGTGAGGGAGCTGGTACCTGAGCTCGATGTTACCTGGACGGGCGCGCTGGCCGAAGTGAAACCCGGCGCCGATGCAGTGATGCTCACCGACCCGAGACCGACGCCATTGACTTGTGCCTGCGTGGATGGCAACGTATTCCTGGCCGCGATGAAGACGCTGCCTGGTGTCACGCTGGCGGTGGAGTTGTTGCTGCTGGCCAGCGAAATGGTTACACCGGCAGTTGGCGCCGCTGCCGCCAGACTCACCTGCAGCAGGGCGGACTGATTCAGTCCAACCGTCGGGCTGGCCGTCAACAGGATGGTACCTGAGCCTCCCTGGGTGGCCGTCACTGTCACCGTCACGTTGGCGGTTGCGCTGGCAATGTTTGGTGCGCTGGCAGTAATGGTGACCGATCCCGTTGCCACCCCAGTCACCGGCACGGAGACGGTAGTGGAGCCAGTAGCGATGGTCACTGTCGCCGGCACAGCTGCTACGGTAACGTCGCCAGAGGTTAGGCTGACCACCAGCCCCACCGGAGCGGGCGATGACAGATTCAGCGTGAGATCCTGGGTTGCCGTCCCAGTGATCGCCAGATCGCCCGAGAAGCTCATCGTCGGAGGTGCGGTTGTGACGGCTGGCGTGACCTGCACCTGGGCGCTGGCGGTAGGGTAGCCGAAGGCTGACGCGCTAATGGTCGCCGAGCCTGCGCTGATGCCGCGCACCGTCGGCACCAGGTTCGACGGGCTGGTCGCGCTTGCCGCAATCGAGAAGTTCGAAGGAGACGCGGCCACGACCGCTGAGTTGCTGCTGGCGAGAGTGATGGACACACCGCCGGCGCCCGCGACAGTTCCCAACATGACCGGGAAATTCACCGTATTGCCCGCCGTGATTGTGACGCCCGAGGGCAGGAGGATGCCCCCGGCCGCCGGTTGGGTGACCGTTACACGGGCGGCCGCAGTGGCAACGTTGGTTGCGGTGGCCGTGATCGTGACCGATCCCGCAGCCACGCCCGTCACCGGAACGGACAGGGTTGTGCCGGTTCCGAAGCTCATCGCCGCGGGCACGGTGGCGACCGCCGGGTTGCTGGAGGTGAGACCGACCACTAGCCCGTTCGGATCGGACGCCGACAGTGTCAAGGTGAGGTCCTGGGATGCGTTACCGTTGATCGTCAGCGTTGCCGGTGAGAATGCCATGGAGATAGTTGCACCGCCGCCCGTCACCTGGACTTGGCAACTGACTGTTGCGTACCCATTGGCGGAGGCGGTAATGGTAGCCGTTCCCGCGATATTGCCGGTCACTGCCGGCACCTGGCGCGAAGTGGCCGTCGAGCCCTCCGGAATGGTGATCGTGGATGGAAAGATGGACGCGACGGTTGGATCGCTACTGGTTAGGGTAATGGAGACGCTGCCCGCTCCCGCTGCGGCTCCCAAAGCTACCGGTAGATTCGCCGTATTGCCGGCCGTGACGCTCAGGCTGGACTGAAGGAGGATGCCTCCGCCCGCCGGTCGGGTGACGCTGACGCCGGCAGTTGCGCTGGCGAGGTTTGGGGCGCTTGCCGTGATGGTGACCGATCCGGCAGCCACACCGGTCACCGGCACGGTCGCGCTGGTCGCGTTCGCGGCGAAGCTTACCGTTGCCGGCACGGTTGCCACGGTTACGTTCGTCGAGTGGAGGCTGACGGTTATCCCGGCCGGGCCGGGCGCTGACAGATTTAGCGTGAGATTCTGTGTTTCGGCCGGGCTAATCGCAAGGCTGCCCGGCCAGAAGCTCATGGCTGTGGCCGTAGTTCCGCCCGACGACACCAGCACCTGTGCATTGGCGGTTGCGTATCCGGGAGCGGACGCGGAAACGGTAACCGATCCGGCGCTGTTGCCGGTCACTGCCGGCGTCGAGCGGGGAGACGTCATGCCTTCCGGCACGAAGGAACTCGCTGGCGACACCGTCGCGATACCGGAATCGCTGCTCGCCAGCATGATGTACACGCCGCCGGCGGGCGCAGGCGTGCCCAACGTCACCGGGAAATTCAGCGTCTCGCCCGGCGTAAGGGCAACATTCGCGGGAAGAAGGATCGCCGCCGTCTCAAAGGTCCATTGAAGCAGGGTAAAATCGACTGCAACCGGATTCACCATCTGAAGCGTAAAGGTGTTGCTGCTGGTCACCTGACTGTTAGCTGGCACGGGGCCGAATTGGAGGATATTTTGTCCCGGCACCACTTGGAACATGGAAGGATTCAAGCTGGTCACGACGGCCGTTACCGCTTGCAGCGCCGTTCCGGTGTTCACGAGATTCGCCGTGTATGTGACATTGAGCGTTCTTTGAATGGTCTGGCTGCTCACGAGTTGGTAGTTCGTAATGGAAAGGCCTTGTCCTTGGCCGAACGCGGCCGAAACGATCAAAATCGCGAGAGAGACGAGTCGCGCGCTCGACGCCAACATTGGGAGGTTGCCATCGGACTTTAAAGACGAATAAAATAAGCTCATTTCAAGCTTTTCTCCTTGCCTCCATTCGTTTTCATAGGATCAATTCATCCCAACAAAACGAGTATAAGCTCCAGACGCGGAGAATGACTAATGGTGATTATTTACAAAGCAGAACGGCAGCACCTTTATGACCGTCAGTACATCGCTCGGCGAATGTGAGACTTGGAAGAGTTTTTCTAAAAGAAGTTGAAATTCTTACGAAGTATTTTTTCTACCGGGGGGAATATCATGCATGGTCCAGCCGCAAATGTGGCACGGACAAACCGCCATTTTTGCCTCGAAGTCGATTTAATTCCGATCCACGAGTGGCTGGAGCAGGAACGCAAACGCTCTTCAAGCATGGGCCGCGGCAAGCGCACGAATCGCGCGCCACGGTACGAAAATACACACTTCGAACAAGCCCTAAAGGCAAGTTACAGGACAGCAACGCGCAACTCTACTCAGATCGGGCACGGCCGTAACCCCAGGGGATCACCTCCCGCGAAATTGAGCGGATGGCGCCTCTCCGGCGTCAGGTCTCATGGGCAGCGCTGCGGAGGCAAACGCGGCTATATGTTAGATATAGCGTCTAAACCAGTCTGAGAATGAAGCCTCGGGGACGATTTCAGGAAGCAATCCTCAATCAAGGGAAACTGGCGAGCGGCAAGGACCTAGCGGCGCGGTCTAGGACTTTAAGGCTAGACCATTTGGGTTAGGACTTTCACTTAGGCTGTTTGCGCGATTGCGAAGGATAACACCGGAATGATAAGTTTCATCCCGGAGGATACATATTCGATGCTCTTGCGAACCGCTTTGCTAGCGACGGTTGTTTTTACGATGGTCGCTTTCGCTCAGAACCCGATCACTGCCGACTCTCCCTTCCAGGTGAGCTATGCAGCCAACCCCTCGGCCGGTGAATCGTATATCAATATTATCAACACCGGCGCCGCCGGGGCGCCCTTACTGGGTCCTGGATTTGGAGCGCCAACCGGGAACATTTGCGTGAACGTCTACGCATTTGCTCCCGACGAGCAGGAGATCTCCTGCTGCTCGTGCCTGCTCACGCCGAATTCAGTTGCCAACCTGGGTGTCAACCGGGATCTCACCAGCACGACTCTTACAGGCGTTATTCCGAGTTCGGTGGTGATCAAACTGGTGTCGACTCTGGCCGGTGGCGATGGTACGGGAACCAGTTGCAGTGCCAGCGCTGCGACGGAAGGCGCTTTGGCGACCGGTCTGGTTGCCTATGGCACGACTCCTCAGCCTGTGGGGACCGCCTACAACGCCGTGGAGCACACTTTCGTGCCGTCTACCCTGAGCGCAGGTGAATATGCCAGTATCACCGGCCGCTGCGCGGCCATCCTGGGCAACGGTAGTGGTTTTGGTGTTTGCAATTCCTGCAGGACAGGCGCTCTTGGCGCAGCGAAGCAGTAGCCGTAACGTCCCGAGTAGTGAAGTCGGCGACGGCGGACAAAACGGTGGGGTTACGTCCAATAGAGGGCCGACCACTTGCCGGTCCTCTATTCCCCGGCGTTATCGATTTCGCAGAGTTTGACAATCATCCTGCTGGAACCACTGCGAGTTAGCAGCTTGAGACGTTGATCTTTGCGGAGCCGCGGGATTTGGCCCGTGTCCGCATAAGCCTGATAATATTCCTCGCGACTTCGGACGCATTTATTGGCTCGCTTCTTAGTGGGGCTAATTGGTAGCGATCGTGAGGCTGTGCCTCACGCCATTGTGGTCGGTCCCGGTGAGAAGAGTGGGATTGCGAGTCATGACCCAAACCACGCGATAGAAATTTAGAGCCATTCGTCCGGACCGCCAAACCATCAGCATTCTAGAAATTATCTCGTGAGGCCTGATCGCTTGGCGTGTATCGGTTGACCTTGTTGTCGCTTGACAGGCGGTGAAAAGAATTCGGGCGACGGATTCCCTGGTGAATCCCGGAAGCTTGTCCTCGCTCCAAGAGTCTCCGCCGGTTTGAGCCGTTTTGCGTTTGCGCCGAGTCGTTTCGGTAGCAAGGCGGCGATGCTTGGTGAATTCGGACGCCAGGAGTTTTCGGCGGTCGCCCATCTTCTCAGTTTCGGCGGCACTCACGCTTCGCTGTTTGCCGGAGTCAGTAACTCGAGTGCTAGTGGAGGATTAAACAGTATGAAAAATTGGTCAATCTGTTGTGTTGGTTTTATGACTGCGCTCGCGCTATCGCCAGTATTTGGTCAGCAGCGAACAGGGCAGGTTCTTCGATACGGAAATATGACGCCGGAAGCAATGAACAGGCTGGTCGAACTTTCGAATGCCGCGACTGCCGGCTCCGATGCTCCACCCCGGCTCTGGACATCTTCAACCATGGCGTCCAGAGATGGCCGCATCTATACCGGTATTTCGATCGGATCTAGTCCGTATGCCGACCTCAAGGCAACTAAGATTCCGGCTGTGGTTGTTCCGCTTGTGGTGACCGTAAATGGAGTGACTCTGGATCCGACGGCAGCGGTCACGAATTCGTGCGTGCGGCCGGATTGGAACGGTAAGACTCCAGTCGAGGTGTTGCTCCAGTCGCCGATTTTTTCGGCCACCGATTGGATCATGAATGGCGAGAACGTTGGGCGCACTCAATACCTGGATGCTTTCCAGAGGGCGCAATACTGGTCCACGGTGCGGGGTTCGAATTACCATACGCTGCTGAGCCCAGTCACCGTGGCCGAACCTCAAGTGGTGCCGGTTTCCGCCATAGATCCCGCGGCTTCCACCGCGAGCAGCGCCTGCGTGAGTCAAGCCGGCGGCAATCCCGATCAAATCACTCTGGGCCGTTACGCTACCGGATTGCTGACGCAGTGGATCGAGGGGACGCTGATTCCCACGTTGCAAACTCAGAAGGTAATTCACTCCCAGGAGTTGGTGTACTTCCTGCTTTACAATACTACGTTCTCCGACGCCACCGGATTTCACAGCTATGTTGGCAACCAAACTTACGCCATCAGCTTCATCAACGGTAGCGACTGCTGCGCGCCCGACGTTGCTACCGCATCCCAGGTGCTCGGTGATTGGATGAACGATCCAATCCCAACCCAAAGGGAGAATTCTCCGGGCTGGATTTCTCCGGGGGACAAGGTAGGCCGATTGAGCGCTTGCCAGAAATCCTCCTCGGCCGGTTGGCCGACTTCCGACCTGATGTTTCCGGCTGTGGCGATGCCTAACGGCGTGTCGTATCATGTTCAGGAGCTTACTTTCCAATCCTGGTTCCGGGGTGCGCCCTCGACGGGAGCCGGGGGGCTGTTCTCCAACAACTCCAGCCTGGCGGTTGACGCCGGTGCGGTCTGCCACTTGGCTGCATCTACCGTCCTCACCATAACGACAAGTTCGCTAAATACCGCGGTCGTAGGCATGCCATACTCACAGACGCTGACCGCGACAGGGGGGACCATGCCATACACGTGGAGTGTAAGAGGCGGGCGGCTCCCTGCCGGGTTGACCCTGAGCCCCGCTGGGGTGATCAGCGGCACCCCGTTGACGACCGGAGGCGGCAGCTTGTTGCTATTTGAAGTGACGGACTCGAGCAATCCCGAAGAAACTGCGACTGCGAGTTTGGAATTCCCGTATTTCCTGGAGATTACAACCGGATCGCTGACCAACGGCGTAGTCGGCGAGGCGTATTTTCAGAGTCTGCTCGCCACGGGCGGGACGCCCCCGTACACTTGGCAGCTTACCTCCGGGACACTGCCGCCTGGATTGACCCTTCATCCTACCGCCGGGTCGATCACTGGCACTCCCACCTCCCCGGTGTCGGCAACGTCGCTGACATTCACAGTCACGGATTCCAACTCGCCGCCGCAAAGCACCGCGGCAACCTTCAAGCTCACCGTCACAGCCCCGTCCTTCAGTATTACGACGACAGCGTTGCCTAACGGCGTAGTTGGCGTCCCTTATGCGCAAACTCTTGCGGCGATAGGCGGAACGACCCCGTATACCTGGCACTTGACTGCCGGGACACTACCCCCTGGATTGAATCTCAACTCCGCCACCGGAGCGATCAGCGGAACACCAACGTCCGGGGTAACGGCTACGCCGCTCACCTTTATGGTGACGGACTCGAGCGCAGTGGCGCAAACGGCCTCGAAGTCATTGACGCTGACTGTCATACCCCAGCTAACGACCGCGCCTAGGGTTTCCTTCAACTGCAACGTCGGGTCGGCATGTTCGATCACGTTGACTGCGACAGGCGGGGTTACGCCGTATAGCTGGCAGTTGACCTCCGGGACGCTACCCTCCGGGCTGACGCTTAATTCCGCCACGGGAGCGATCAGCGGAACGCTCACGAGCACGTTGGCGGCCACTCCGTTCACGTTTCAGGTCACGGATTCGGGCACACCGCAGCAAAGTGCCATGAGTACTGTCACGATATCGGCAAGTAACATGGTTCTCCAGATTCAGACAACTGCGCTCGCCCTGGGCACAACGGGGGCGCCGTATTCGCAGACCCTGAGCGCAACCGGTGGCACCGCGCCGTATGCATGGAGCGTGAAATCGGGCAGGCTCCCAGCGGGAATCACGCTGAACGCTTTGACCGGACTGATCAGCGGGACGCCGTCGTCACCAACATCGGAATTTTTGACATTCCAGGTGACGGACTCAAGCAGTCCGCAGCAGGCGGCGACAGTGCAATTGTTGTTGACGATTAATTCAACGCCCTAGCCGAGCACATCGGCAAGATCACTCAACATGGGGGAGTGTGGCGAGTCTCCGCTGCCCTCCCCACGGACTGCTGAGAGGATCCGTAGGAACATGGCAACGTCCGGCGGTGGCTGCGTTCCATCGCCACCGCTCAATTGCCACCCGATACAATACGGTGCTAACCACGGCCGCCGTAAGGCTGTTCGGAGCACGAACCGCACCATCTGTGCCGCTCGCCCGTTACACCTGTGCCGCAGGGACCAGTACTCTGTCGCTGGCCTCTCACCCAAAGAACGTCCCGGGAGCCGATAGACGTCAGCAGGCGCGATCTGGTCTGGAGGAACCAAACCACGAACGCCAGGTGCTACGGTTCGAAGCAGCGCGCGGCTGTGGAATGCGGCAGCCCTTGGAGCGTGGACAGCGCGGTTATCACGCGGAACAACGCATCCCCATCACGGCGTTTACTACGAGCTGAACATCCACGGCATTGACCACTCCGTCGCCGTTCAGGTCATATGCCGGTTTCGCGATTCCGAGCGCCTCATTGATCATTTCTTGAACGTCAGTGACAGTGGTATTCCCGTTGTCATTCACGTCACAAGCACCGAGTACAACCGCAGGGTTGCTGGCGATGGCCAGCGGGGAGGCGACGCCGGTTACGCTTACGCTGTTGGACACCGAACCTTGCACATTGTAGCCCACGTTGAAAGTTACTGTGATGGAAGGATAAGTGGACCCGGGATTCAGCACTGCGTTCGTTGCGCAGGAAGCAGTCAGCAAATTGCAGTTCCATGCCGGGCCGCCGTTCATCCCGGTTAAGTTGAATCCATTCGGCCCCGATTCGGTCACCGTCACCGGCCCCGAGGTGGGACCGGCATTCGCGGCGTTCGCGACCGTGACGATAAACACGGCGTTCTCTCCCTGCACGAACGGCTGCACCGAGGTTTCGGCGATGGTTAAAGCCGGCGCATTCAGGTTGGTCAAGGTGAAGTTGGCCACGCCAGCCGTTCCCATTGCCGCTGCCGTCACGTAATAGCTGCCCGCGGCAGCATTTGCAGTCGGCGCCAGGGATGTGGCGATTCCGGAACCGTTTGTCGTCGCCACGTAGGTAGTCGTCCCGTTGCCGAACGTCACGCCCGCACCGTTGGAGGGGGCGGTGAAGGTCACCGAAACATTGGGTACCACGTTGCCGCCGCCGTCCTTAACCAGAGCTTGCAGCGGGCTGACGAACGGCGTGCCCACTGTTGCGCTCTGCCCCGAACCGCTGGAGACCGCGATACTCACAGGGGAGCCAGGCAATACGGTTAACTGAAAACTGTTCGAGGTCACGCCGCTCAACGTCGCTGTGACGTTCGTCTGCCCTGCGGCCACTGGTGTCGCGCGACCACCGCTGGAAATGGTCGCGATACCTGTCGCACTCGACCCCCAAGTCACCTGGCTTGTGAGATCGGCGGGCGAGTTGTCGCTGTAGGTACCGGTCGCGGTGAACTGTTCGGTAGAGCCGTAGGTTAGAGACGAACTACCGGCACTGACCGCAATCGATGAGAGCACGATTCCAGTGCCGAGAAGGCCGACAGACTGGGTAGCGCCGGCCACGTTCCCACTGTTGTCGGTAATGGCAATCTGTGCATTGTTGTGCGACCCTTGAGACAAGGGCGCGAACACGACGTCGAGGATACAAGTTGTCCCTGCGCTGAGGGTTGACGGAGATATCGGGCAGGGGTGAACCGTGTCCGCCGTGTACTGATAATTGGCTGCGTCGGCGCCCGTCAGGGCAATCGAGGTAATGAACAGGGCCGAATTGCCGATATTTTGTAGGCTGAAGGTCTGAGTCACGCTGGATTTGCCGACGATGGTATTTGAAAAACTCAGGCTGCCGACGCTCTCGCTGGCAATCGCAGAGGTCACGGTGAAGCTTTGGTTGACCGGCGGGGCCGCGAAGTAACTCCAGTTGCCCGCCTGCGTTGCCTGAATGGTGCAGGTACCAGCAGAAAGTAGCGTCACAACGATGCCCGAGACGCTGCATACCGATGGTGCCAGGGAGGTGAGACTCACTGGCAGATCCGAGGATGCAGTGGCAGTAATTGCGTAGGGGCGTGTTCCATAGACCTGGTCCGAAAGGGGCCCAAAGTTGATGGTCTGGCTGCATTGCACTATGGTGAACGCCGACGCCTGCACCGCACTCGCATCCGTCGCGGTCAGTGAGGCGGTGTTATTGTACGTCCCGCAACTGCCTGCGCTGGTCGCGCTGGTGACGTGTATTGACGCCGTCCCGCCCGGCGGCAGATCGCCAAGACTGCAAGTCAGGGTTCCGTTGGCGATCCAGCACGTTCCCGGCCCGTTATACGCCGGGCTGATGCTCCAACTGATTCCCGGTCCTGTGGGAAGAACGTCGCTCAGGGCGGCGGATACGGCCGTAAGGGGGCCGGAATTGCTCACAGCGAGTGTGTATCCGACCGGAGAACCGGCGGGTACGTCTGCGGAGTCGGTTGTCCCTAACAAACTCAGACTTGTTGAGGTCCCCTGGACGAAGAGGGTCGACACTTCCGAGGCGGTCAAGGCGCGATTATAGACCACCAATGACTGCATGGCGCCGGTCCAGTTCAGGCCAATTTGCAAAGGCGAATACAGGTTCGCGCCCGTAAAGGTGTCGCTGGCCATCATGACACCATCCAGGTAAAGGATCGCGGTGACACCGTCATAGGCGCCGGTCACCATATGCCATCCGGAGGTTATTGCGCCACCTTGCGCGCATCCCGATTGAGATGCGCAGGCGCCGGTGCTTCCCGCCGCTCCATTTACGATGAATTTGTACTGCGTGGCAGTTTGATCCACACCCAAGAACCATCCTGGACTGGAGGACGTTTGGACAATTCCCGACGAGGTGTTTTGCGGATTGCCCGAATTCACCCATACCGACGCGGACAAGCCGCCGGTGAAGGAAATCGGGGGTGTAACTCCATAGCTACCGGAGCCGTTGAACATCAGGGCGTAAGGAAACAGTTGTCCTGTAGTCCAGATAACGTTGACCAGTGCCGCCTTGTTTAAGTTGCCCGACTGGTCGTAAGCTACGCTCCCTGAACCTTCATTGAAGGGCCAATACCCCAGCAGTCCGGTGGTGAGCGAGACTCCTGTGGAAAACTGGGGATATATCGGCGTGGACACGTTCGCGGTTACAAAGACGGCATCCACAGTTACGTTGCTATAGCCTGATGCCGACGCGGTGACCGTATACATTCCTGTCGGGATTCCGAACGTGGAATAGCTTCCGCCAGGGCCGGTTGTAGCGCCGCCGCTGAAGGCGCCGTTGGTAAAGTCGATATGGGCGTTGGCAACCGGCATTCCGTTCGCATCGGTAACCGCGCCAAAAATATTCCCCAAGGCGCTCAGAGCCAGGTTCACATTCGCGACGCCACTGGCGCTCACGGACTGGCTGCCAGAGGTGGCGTTAATGTAGTTGGGCGCGGAAGCCGTGAGCGTATATGAACCCGGCTGTACGAATAGAGCGTAGCCTCCCGAAGAGCTGGTAATGGAGGTGCCCACAATCAGATTATTCGAAGCCGATACTGCCTGGACGACTGCACCAGCGACGCCAATGCCGTTGTGTGTCACCAGGCCGGTAAACTCACCGGATGGAACATCCATTTGGATGGTCAGCATAGTGTCGGCGCCGGCGACCACTACGCCCTGCAGGTTGACCGTCGAATGCCCGGAAGCTGTGACGGCGATCGGATAAGTACCCGGAGGAAGGTTGATTCGAAATAGTCCGTTATCGGACTCGGTGATTAGATCCAGGGCCGTGGTGTAAGACTGAGTTCCTGCCGTGACCACAGCGCCAGTGATGGGATTATCGTTCAGATCGACTACCTGGCCGGTGAGACCACCCTGGGTAAACGGTCCCGCGACACCGCCCAGCGCTGCCGCCGCATTGATCACGCCATATCCGATGTACTCGTTCCACTCCGTGTTCGGCGATTGGGCGGTTTGTTGGATTCGCTCTGCCGCTGCCGCCGCCGAAATGCCCGGGTTCGCTGCGAACAGCAATCCACCCAGAGCGGCCACCTGCGGAGCCGCCGTGGAGGTGCCATCGAACGAACCATAATTGGCCCCCAGCGGACTGCCATAAGTCGGCAAGGTGGAGAGTATGTTGACGCCGGGCGCCGCGATCTTCACCCACTCGCCATACGTGGAGAAAGAAGCGGCGCTGTTGGTGGCGTCGGTGGCGGCCACTCCGAGGACGTGATTGCCTGCGCCTGGATAGATGAGGGTGCTATCTCCCGTGTCGCCGGCTGCGGCCACCACGAGTATATTGTTTTGCCAAGCCGCATCGATTGCTGCCTGTAACGTCTGCGAATAGCCCGCGCTCCCCAGGCTCAAGGAGATGACTTGAGCGCCGGCATTGATGGCCGCCGTAATACCTTCTGCTATGTCGAAGTCGGACGCGTTGCCATTCTCGTCGCTCGTCTTGATGACGACGAGTTGTAGCAGAAAACCAAGGGAGGCAACGCCTGTCGCGTTATTTGTGGCAGCGCCGACGATGCCGGCGACGTGGGTGCCGTGCCCGTTGTCGTCTTCCCAGGAGCACGCCGCCGGAGAAACCGTCGTCGTCTGAATCGCGGCGCTCGAGGCCCATAAGAGCTGTCCTCCTTGCGCCGAGTCCGTTGAGGCGCCGCCGGCGTTCATGAAATCCGGGTGGGTGCAATCGACGCCACTGTCGAGGATGGCGACTTTAACGCGATTTTCGCTGGCGGTGGCTGCGGTCAGGTATTGGTCGGGAAAATCATTCCACGCCTGCCACGCCTGCACGGTAGTCAAATTCCATTGCCGCGTGAGCATGGAGTCATTCGGCGGCACGACGGTTGTGCTACGGATCCGGTTTGGCTCGACGTAGTTGACGGCAAGATCGGCCGCCAGCAGTTGCGAGACAGCGGCTTCCGTGCCCGGCTTAAGTTTCAGCCGGTAGGCGTTCCGCAGGCCGCCGGCGACGGCAATTACAGAGTGAGAAGGCAGGGCACTGATGACCTGGTTGATATTCGCACCGGCGTGAAGCCCGACCAGCAATTGGTCGGGCACTACCCGCTCTCGCGGCCCCGCCAGAAACTGCTTGCCTGCGAATGAACACTGGCTGGCAGCCAGTAGCAGGACAAACGCCACGGGCAAGTTAGAGCGGCCGAAACCCAGCATCCTACTTATCCGGCTCACACTATGCACCAAACACGCCTGTCACTCGTCGATTGTAAGTTCAAAGGGTGAAAAGGTTGGCGGGATAAAGTACCGGAAGCCTGCTAGTACGTTATGGCGGAATCCTTTTATCAGCCCGGCCTCGGTTCTTCCGCACCAGCATCCGGTTCGCGTCCTGGTTCCTTCGCGTATGCGCGCGCCACCGCTTGGCAGGCCAAACGGGAGGGAGAATTTCGGGAAGGGAGTGTAACAAGCCGCCATCTGGCTGGTGACCGCCAGTGTGGTAGAGGTTGCACACGCAAGCTGGTGAACTGCGACTGCGTACGCAGCACAGCAGGTAAGCAACTCTGCGGGGCTTTCCGCGGAAAGAGTCGCGATTGCTGCAAATTCAATTAGATCCATAGAAAACCTGTATTGAGAATTGGCGATACTCGAGTCGGCAGCGCTTGAGACGACAGCTTGACCCCCCACTTCAGCACCGCTGACATCGTGAGTCTCCGCTATCACGAGGAGCGGCGTGGCGGTCAAGACGAGCGGTGGGTGAGGTCTAGACAAATTGCTGCCTATGGAACCAGGCTGAGACTTGGTCCATATCAGCTTACGCGCTCGACGACTCTGCGAACATCCTCAAATTGGCCTAACAAATCTGACAGTTCAGCGTGGCCGGTGGACCTGGCCGGTTTCGATTGGTGAAAGGAGCGGGGTATGGTAGTTTCGGCGAGGCGGCGATAAAGTATCGAAGGGATAGGGCAGGCAGGCATTGTGCTACCCCAGAATTCGCGTAGCGGAAACTGCTCGGACGGTCGTCTTAAGGCGGCGCGGGCTCACCTTAATAGTACCGCGGCTGGTAGACGAGTCAGTCTGCGCTGAATTCGATTATGAGCACATCAAAGCGGGCTGGAAGCGTTGTCAGACGTCGGATTCGCGGTCCGTCGTCCCCTGTTTTTATGATCGCCAAAGGCGCCGACTCGGTCTTAGGTGGGCGGATTCACCTCGTCCGGTCGATCGTCCCACCTTATTAACCACTTGTTCAATGCCACCAAAGACGGCATTACCGACTCAGCCGACGTACCTTCGGGTGGAGTTGAGGGTCTCCAGTCCTCGGGCTTATGGTCTGGTTCGCTCTGCATAAGAGGGGCCTTATTCTGTGTAAAAGTACTTAAGCCTTAGGGTACTGTCCCCAAGACAGATTATGGAGGAAAATGGCCTCGTGGCGCAACTTGATTACATTGACGCTGTCCCGACGCCGTTTCCGGAACCCCTCTATGAGCTCCCACCGCTAATTCTTCATCCGATCGCCGGTAACGGGGAGCTTCTTCAGGAAGGCTCCGCCGCCGATGAGGAGAACCGGCTCATGGCAGTCCGCCGCCTCGAACTGAAGATGCTGTGTTGTCTCGGCAAGGATCTCAATCGTTGGCTGGAACAATGCCTGGAGTTTGCTGCGGCCGATCCGAATCTTCGTGAATTGCGGGAGAGGAACTTGATCGACCTGCTGGTGGAAGATCCTCCCGACAGCGTCGTCCGCAAAATGAGGACGTGGGGCGTTATCGATTTCCGCACAATATTTGCCCGTGCCCTGGGACTAACCGCTGTCTTTCCCGAACCTCCGGCCAACGAGGGCATTACAGAAGCCTTCGTGCGGTGCTCCGGCTTCTACGCCGATGCGCTGTATCGCGCCCGGAGGCAGGCCCTCCCGCCCGGTGGACGCCGCCTCAGTTGCCGTTTCGAAGTCTATGCGTCCGGCGAGTACGCACGCCTTCTGGAACGAGGCTGGGATCTGTAAGAAGCGTAGCCGTCATATCGGAACTGGGTTTGAGCGGACGGCAACTTCTTGCGATAGCTCCTGACACATCCTTATTTCTCCCTCAACCGAGGCTACCGTGTGAAATCGCTGGGGGGCATCCCGTCGATAGGATGGAGCCCACACCCGATGTCCACTGAAACCGCCGCCAGTGGCGATCGACGAGAAGTGAGGCTCGGAACGACAGCAGCCAGCTAACTCGGCGTCGCGTGGCAGGATACCATCCGTCCCCACATGCGCTATCATTACGGAAGTTCGCGCGAGCGCGGGGCGCGCGCGATCAAGTCGGACGGGCATGAGCGAGACCTTTGGCAGGTACACGGTAATCAGCCAGTTAGGGCGCGGAGCCATGGGCGTCGTCTACCTGGCTTCCGACCCGATGCTGAACCGGCAGGTCGCGGTCAAAACCGTCGATCTGGCGGTGCAGGAGCCCGAGGAGCGGGAGTTCCTGCGCAACCGTTTGTTGCGCGATGCCCGCGCTGCGGCCCTTCTCAAACATCCCAACATCGTCGCGATTTATGACGTGTTCGAAGACGCCGGGCGCGCCTACGTAGTAATGGAGTATATCGAAGGCGACAGTCTGGCGGCGCGGCTGAAGACGAATCCCCCTCCCGATGTCCCAACCATGCTCAAGGTGCTGCGCCAGATGGCGGACGCACTGGACTACACCCACACGCGCGGCGTGATCCATCGCGACATCAAGCCGGCGAACGTGATGATCGATTCGGGCGGGACCACCAAGATCATGGATTTCGGAATCGCGCGCATCAGCGACACGCGAACCTGCACGCCCACCGGGATGGTAATGGGCACCGTGGAGTACATGGCTCCGGAGCAGATTCTGGGCGAAGAATTGGATGGCCGCGCGGATCAGTTCGCCCTGGCGGTGGTGGCGTACCAGATGATGACCGGTAGCACCTTGTTCGGGCCGAACACGCTCGCCACCCTCACCTATAAGATCGTAAACGAAACAGCCCCGCTGCCGCGCACGCGTAATGCGGCTCTCCCCCCGGGGGTGGACGCGGTATTGGCCAAGGCTCTCTCCAAAAAGCCTGCCGGCCGGTTCACCACCTGCAGCGAGTTCTCGGCGGCGCTGGCAGATGCTTTCTCCGATGCGCCCACCGCTCCCGTGGCAGTCCCGAATGCGAATAGTCCAGCCCTCGCGGCCGGAACGGCGGTACCATTGCCGCCGGCCGCGGCTGTTGCCGAACCGGTCCGGACATCGCGGGCGCCGCTGATCGCGGCTGCCATCGCCGTAGTCGTGCTGGCAGGCGCATTGGCCGCGGTGATTCTGAAACCGTGGAAGCACACGCCGGAGGCCCCGTCCGCCAGCGCCGCCGTGTCGCCACCGGCGACAGTTCCAGCAACGCCGACGTCCACAGCGCCCGCCGAACCATTGCCCACCACCAGTCCGGAAGCCTTGCGGTCCCCGGCTGGAGCGACGCCTGCTCCGGCGGATCCGGCACAAACCTCTCCCGCAGTACCGCAGCCACAGCTGCAGCCAAAACAATCCGCGCAGCCGGCCAAGGCGGAGTCGCCTGAGCCGCCCAAAGTGGTTTCCGAGCCACCGAAGACGGTTGCGCCACCGGTCACGCGACCCGCGCCGGTGGCTGCCGAACCCCCGGCGGAGGAGTTGCCGGTGACTGTCCGGGAGCCGAACCTGAAATCCGGTCCGTCGCCATTCCAGCAGGCGCTTCAGCGCGGCCAGCAACAAGTCAAGGCCAAGGATTATGTGAACGCTCTTCATTCCTTCGGCGATGCAGTTGCGCTCAAGCCCGACTCGGCGCAGGCACACTACAGTCGCGGCTTCGTCTTCGAGCACTTTCAACAGTACGACGCAGCCATGCGGGATTTTGCGGAAGCCATTCGCCTGGAGCCGACCCTGGTTATGGCTCATTCGCAAATGGGCGCTTGTCTGGAGCAGCAGCATCGTGACCCCGAAGCCTTGGTGGAATTTCAGCGCGCCCTCGAACTCAATCCCAATGCGCCTCTGGCGCTCTTCGGGCGCGGCAACGTTTATTTGCGCCGCCGGCAATTCGCTGCCGCCATCGCCGATTACAGCAAGCTGCTCGAAATCGATCCCCGTTACGCGGCGGCGTACCAGAATCGCGCCGTCGCCCGGCAGGCCATGGGCGACTTTGCGGGCGCCGCCGAGGACAAGCGCGCCGAGCAGTCTCTGCGCAGATAAGACAATCGTGGGGCATGCTTCATTCAGCTTGCCCGCCGGGAGTGGGCCCGGCCGCGGAAAAAAGAATCAATGCGTAGGAGTATGGGCCGCCCGCACTACGTGTCCGCCCTTTTCGGGCATCGGCCCCACCCGGCTCGGAAAGTAATGCTCGGCAATTTGCCGCGGCCCCAGATCCTCCACTTCGCGAAAACCCAAATCCAACAGCTTCCGCCGCATGGCGTCCGCATCGAAATAGCTGCGGAAAGCCTCCCCCGCGCCTGCCACGCGCGCCGCCCTCAGTTCATGCGCGGCGCGCATTTCCGCCGTCAGCGATTCCGGCGGGTCGGCGTAATCGAAAACCACTTGTGCGCCTCCGGGCAACTTCGCGATGAAGGACAGTGTCGACCGGATGGCATCCTCGGTCAGATAAGGCACCACTCCCAGCCACGTAAAGAACGACTGTCGGCGCGGGTCGAAGCCGGCAGCCGCCAGGCCGCCGGCCAGCGTCTCGCGCTCGAAATCCACCGGAGCAAACGCAAGGTTGGAGGGCGCCGCAATGCCTGCGTCCGCGAGCCGCTGCCGTTTCCAGGCCTGCGTCGCCGGATGATCCACCTCCCAAATTTGCAGCCGATCGCGCAGCGCGCCGCGATAGGCGTAAGTGTCCAGGCCGGCCCCGAGCACCACCAGTTGGCGCAAGCCGCGTTCGCAGGCCGCGGCCAGCGAGTCCTCCGCGAATCGCGTCCGCACAGCGATGAAGATTCGCATTCTCCGGTCGGAAGCGCGTTCCTCAACCTGACGTGCGGCATCCTCACTGAGAATCCGCAGCGCCAGCGGATCCGCGAAAATCCGCCCCTCTTCCAGCACCTGGTGAGCGGCGCGGTGAAAGGCCGCCGCCCAGGCTGTCCGGCTTGGCTCTCCCGCCTGCATACGAGCTACAGTATATACGTGCAACGGCGAACCTTCCTGACCCTTCCCCTAGGAGCAACTCTCATGCAGGCGCAAACCCCCGTCGCGCCCTCGCGCGCGATCCTGGAACTTCGGTATTATCACCTGCGCAGTGGCCGCCAGGTGGAA
>Ga0181528_10000723_pt1 | contig 22094 bp, 38 predicted proteins | sample PEATcosm2014_Bin_47_FD_119742 | JGI IMG/M metagenome (GOLD analysis project Ga0181528, IMG submission 119742) | Peatland microbial communities from MTU Mesocosm Facility, Houghton, MI, USA - PEATcosm2014_Bin10_10_metaG | ecosystem: Environmental > Terrestrial > Soil > Wetlands > Peat | place...
CAGTATCAGATCTGGCATAGGTTTAATACAAGCTTGATAGGGGATAGCGTGCAGATAGGATTAACTTTGAGCACACAGGAAAGTGCGCCGGGGCTAAGAGATGCTCAGATGTATAATCTTGATTATGCAACGAGTGAAGTCACGCTGCATGGGATAAACCTCGTAGTAGAGAAAGGACCGCATTTAGCATGATTGATTTTTTAGAAGTTAGAAAAATCTCACTAACCCCAGAAGAAGCCGAACAAATATCAAGATTAAATATTGGAGATCATTTTACATTTCGCTGTACAGAATATGTTTTAACCGAAATTAAAGATAAAGAACCGGTCTGGGCACTTTTACCTGAGATTAAGAATGACCACAACAACTGAACTCCCCCTATGGACTTCATTTGACATTGCTAATCCTAAGCGAGGCGTAAATCTCATTATTAGGCTTAAAGATGGACGCGAATTAAAAGGTCAAAGTTGGCACACAGAGCTCATATTTGATGATGTTTTTTCCGATAAAATTGAAGGCGGACATTATGATCTTCAGATTCAGTCTACCCATTGGAAGTACGCATGACCACAACAACTAACCTCCAATTCTCACCCTATCTAAAGACCCAGTGGCAGTTTCCTAACGAGGATGTACGCGGTCTAGCTACCCAAATTGACATCTCATACATCGACATCTCATCTAAGGTTAACGCCCGAACCATCGGAACATTTGCCACTAACTTTCCTCTAGTAACAGGAGAGCGCTGGTATCTCTCAGGATCGTCCACAGGACAACAGACTTTGCGTCAGGTCTATCCTTTTACTGCTGCGGGTAATATAGCGCATGGGTTAAACTTCGCTGCCATAACCACGTTTACGAGGATCTATGGCGTATTTACAGATGGGAGTATCTATTATCCGCTGCCATATGTTGATGTTGTGGCTGCGAACAATCAGGTCAATGTGGTCGTTAATAGCGCGAATATTGTCGTGACTGCGGGAGGAGGAACTCCTCCAAGCATAACGAGTGGGTATGTTGTGCTGGAGTGGTTAAGCCAATTCTAAAGGAGTTTTATGCCTTGTATCTGTTATGGAGCCATGTCTGGCCAAGATGAATATGACGAATTTCTAAAAAGTGAAGAAGGAAAACAGGTCATGTTTCATATAACATCAGCTGCTGCTTTAATAAAATCACATCGAATTTCAGAAGAAGCAAAGCATAATATAAACAATATTGAATTTAGGCAGATGTTTGTGAAATGTCTGCTTCACATGCTTGTTGGGTGCGATGAAAACCAGAGGCCTAAAGCAACTGAGTAATGCACAGAAAATCGACATATCCTGAAAACATGCACAAAAAATACGGAAATATCGACATATCGCTCAATGAAGGAATCGAACCTTCGACACCCAAATTAACAGTTTGATGCTCTACCGCTGAGCTAATTGAGCAAAAAAAGAGCGAGGTCTATCCAGTTGCCTTTGTCTACAGGTCAGTAACATTTAGGGTTTTTAAGCCCAGTGCGCCTGCACGCTTGAGGGCCAACCTCACGGCTCCCTTCCTGGTTTACCAGACCTCACTCAAATGCCGTCGCTAGGATTCGAACCCAGGACCTTCAAGTTACAAACATGTTGCTCTGCCAACTGAGCTACGACGGCTTTCTATTAAGTTAATATTTGCCAGAAAAAAACACAAATGGCATACATAGAACTGTCCTATGTTGGTCTATTGTAAGTGCCCCCTGAACCGTAAGTAAGGGGGATTTTTATTTGTACTCCTTAAGATACTGCTCATAATCAATATGATTATATAGCATCCATTCTCTTATGTTCCTATAGCCAGTTACTTTTTCGAACAACTTTTCATTTCTAATGAATGGATATAGATACTGTCTCCTCGTCGCACGTAAAAATCTTAACCCACGTGCTTCCATGCAACGAATTCTTTCTTTGCAAATTCCCACCATTAGCGCTGCCTCATGAAGCGTCTTTCTTTTTTCATTAAAAAGCCCAAATCGATGAATGATAGCAAATTTTGCTCCTGGTTCATTTGGTCCAAAACTTTCAATTAGATCCCAATCATCTAAGTTCTCAGGAATTTGGAGATCAATAATGTCGATTGTGGGAAGTAATTCTCTATATTTTTCTCGTTGCTGCTCAAGATAATACGGTATTTTCTTTTCAAGCATAAGTTTAGAATATAATTATCGACCTCGATTTACCCTACAAGAAAATACTTGCCAGTGCTAATGTGAAAAAAAGAGGTTTGCCATGTCTGTACCAGCTCTATCTAGAAACCAAGGCTCTACAGGAAACAAGATCCCAAAAGGCTATTCTTCAGGGCGGCTTCAACAATTTACTCCAGAACAAGTCGATGTTTTCAAAAATCAGATGTCTTTCGTGTCACCCGGGAGTCAGTTATCTCAAATGGCCCAAGGGAATGACTTAGGCTTTGCGCCCCATGAGGATTACGCTAGACGGCAGTTTCAAGAAGCCACAAGCGGATTAGCTTCACAGTTCAGCGGTCTTGGTATGGGAGCTAGGCGTGGTAGCGGATTCCAGAATCAGGCTACACAAGGGGCTCAGGACTTCGCTAGTATGTTAGCTAGGCAGCGTCAGGGACTACAAAGACAGGCTTTAGGAGATTTGATGGGCCTGAGCAATTCAATTCTTGGTCAAAGACCTTATGAACAATTCCTTACTAAACAAGAACAGCCATTCTGGAAACAGCTATTGCTAGGAGCGACAAGTGGAGTATCTAATGCGGCTGGTTCGTTGTTTGGGGGTCTAATGCCTTGGAATAAACAACAGCAGCCACAACAGCAATCGGGCGGATTTCAGCCTGCCAGTTATTAGGAGATTAATATGGTTCAAATATTAGAGAACAATCCTACATTTAGCCAACAACTTGGAAGAGCTTTAGGCGAGCAAACTGGCAAGTTCGCATCGAACTTCGCTGAGGATATGGCACTAAAGAAAAGAGGTGTCGATGTTGCTGGACTTACTGGATATGCGCGGGATGTTGCAATTAAGGAAGGCATCAAACGTGCGGCGTTGATAGAACAGGGCAGACGCACACTTGGACCGCAAGGCGGCACAGCTCAAACTCAAGGTTCCAAGGCCATTCAACCCACACAGGCCGCACAACCTGCCGCTGGTGCAATGCCTACCTCAAGACAGCCATCTTCACAGCGTCCTCAAGGCGGAACATCTAAGATTATAATCCCTCCTGAACAGATCGAAGCAGAGGCCGCACGCAGAGGAACTGAAAAGCTTAATAGAGGCGTACCAACAGATCTACAAAGCGAAATTGCGCTTATCCAACAAGAGAATGCCAATGTCTCCCAATATCAAGGATATCAAAAAACCATTGGCGATCAGGCTGAAGCAGAATTGGGGAAAGTCTATAAAAGAGCAACCCCCGAAGAATCGGCCTATTTCCGAAGAAAAGGCGAAGGACTTGCAACACAGGGACTATCTCAAGCTCAAATTGATAGAGAGCTGGCACGCGATGCGCGTAATTTCACTAATCAGCTTAAAAAACTAGATGAGACTCCCGGCGCTAGAGCTCGCCATAAAGTAGGACAAGCTTTTAAAGGAACAGGAAGAACAGACGAACAGCGTCGCAGAGAGATTCAAGCGGCTGCAAAACCTCTTTTAGATGAAGGTCTTTACGAATCTGTTCGCAATCGCTTGCATAGCAATGGTTATGGACCAGAAGAAACCGAGTCTTTGATCTCAGATTTGAGTGAGCAAGCTAAAAAAAGCTTGAGCGATTTTAATGCACCTGCTGCACCGAAAGACAAAAACTTCAAATATAAATACAAAGAAGGTAAGAAAGAGGCTTTACAAGCCACACAAGATCCTACCTATAGAACATATGCCAACAATCCACAGGGCCAGCAAGAATTTGCTCAAAATCTACAAAAGACCTTGCAGAGCGATCCTAACACTAATCTGCTTCTCTTGCGCAAGGCATACGAAGACAAGGGCGTAGATTGGAATACATTTAAGCAGGAATTCGATAGTCTTTTAGAGAGTGGACAAATCCAATTGAACGACGACCAAATGAATATGAGCGAATATCTGCAAGAGCCTCCTTTGGATAGATTGGACAAGCTTTTAGCCGACTTTAACTTCATAGGTAGATAATGGCTATCGGCGCATTAGTTGGAAGCTGGACAGCAAAGACAATTGTAAAACAGATTGCTAAGAAGTTTCCCAAATTCGCTCCATATATTGACAAGGCTGAAAAAGCCGGATTCTTGGCTCCTTCGATATTGAAATCATTAATGGGTAAAGAAGCCCAATATCAAACAGAACAGGCCACTAGATCTGAAGATAGGAAGAAAACTAAGCGGAACTATGCTCTAGCGGCTTTAGGGCTAGTTGGAGGCGCAGGACTAGGCGCAGCCAAGCTCGCAGGCCGAGGGGCCGCAGCAGCCACACAAGCAGGTCAGCAGCCTATTCTTGGAACGACTGGACCTACAGCGCCTAATGTTCCACCGGCCGGAGGTGGCGGGGGCGGTCCGTCCGGTGGAGGATCGCCACTTCCTGTCGCTCCAAATGTTCAAAGAACTAACCTTCAAACTGGGGTGACAGAAAACTTACCGAAAGATGTCACAGGTCATCAAAACTATCCTGCTTTTAGAAACTTTGTCCAGAAACACGCTCAAGCTGGCCATAGCCCTGAAGAAATCGAATCAATAGCTAAACAGTCTAATGCCTTCTCCAATGTGGTTCAAGATATTGAAAAAAATACAGGCAAGCCCTTAGTTGAGGGTATTAGAATGATTACGGGTGGTTCTAAACCAGCAGCGACTCAAGGAGTCCCAACACAGGCGACTTCTCAACCAAAAGTTGTAGAAAAGGGAATAATCGTTAATACTCCGATGGGTCCGGGCGAAGTTCATAAAACACATGGCGACAATGCCTATGTTGAAATTAACGGAAAGCTCAAAAAAGTTCCGTTGTCTGAAGCAGAACCTCCATCTCAAGATATGGTAAATGTTGTAAACGACCTTCTTAAAATACCTGAAGTTGACCGTTCTTCTAATGTAGCTGCTTTCGGATATAATCCAGAAAGACAATTGCTTATTATGCAATTCCATGATGGGAAATTTTACACATATCACAATGTTACACCTGATATTATCGAAAGTCTAAAAAACAAAGATGCTACTCCAGTAACGTCTGGAGAGAATCAATTCGGCGCATGGAACCCAGACGATCCACATGGATCTCTTGGGGCTGCTTTGGATCAGTTTATTAAAAAAGATCCTAGATGGAAAAAAGCAGGTAAGGGACAGCCTCCAAATCCTAATTACTTTAATTATGAAACTGGTTATGATTACTGGCATCAATTAAGACGAAAGAGAAAGAAATGAAACATTCTGATGAAATAGAAGTACAGCTTGCAAAAGATGTCCAATATCTAATGGCTTCAATAAAAGCAGCTAAGAAAAAGAAGAAGAAAAAAGGGAAGAAGAAATAATGGCACGACATAAATATCATGAAAAAAGATTAGAGAAGAATGCGCATGGCGTATTAATGCGCGAGCCAAGATCAAGCACAAAGCCTATTTCAAGACCTACGCATACGCCAAAGGGTGAGAGAAAGGCGAGAAAGACGTATATATTGGCACAGAAAGCCAAGATCGGCAAGTAATCAATTGCCTATCGATCTCTGATATTCTGCTTCGATCTCTTCATAAGTTGTCGTCGGTTGCGATTCGATCATCTTCTGCGCCTCCATCTGGGCAATATAGTTTCTCAGCATCATGTTCTCATTCTGAAGGTGTGCAGCAATAGTTTGTTCATTTTTAAGAGCTATATTGGCATCAATTAAATTAGATGCTTTCATGCCGAGCCAAAGTGCTCCAAGTTCTAGTAATGTGCTCATGTTATTTCTCCTCTTTGTTTTCATTAACTTTCACTGTTTTATAATTATCATTCATATATTGCTTAGGAATCATTTTTATCTTTATAATATTGTGTATGTTTACACATGTTCCAATAAAAAGCAAAGGAACTACTATACACGATACAAACCAAACAACTTGATGAAAAGCTGGCCTATCATAAGATCTTTCATATTGAATATTTAAAAGCTTGACCGACCAAAACACTAGACCGCCTATCAAAATAATGCTGCCTATTACACTGAGATAAGCGATCAGGTTGTCAAACTTAAGAATATCTTCATCCATTTTGAGTTTTCTCCTCTGTAGTTTGTATTTTAGCCAATTCTTTTGGCAAATGGCCTTGCGCCATTAAAACAGCCTTTACTACAGCAAGGTCTTTTTCGATGGCAGCAAAACGATTGCTTACATCGCTGAATTTATGATTCATCCATAAAATTGAAGTAACAATACCTCCGATAACAATAACTGTGTCTACATGTTTTTTAACAAAGTTCATTTTTTACCTTTTTGTCTTGTTTATCGGCTATATCATAGAGTTTTTCTAGAGCTTCTTCAAGGTCTGTAAATTCTTCAAGTTCTATTTCTTCGTCCATAATATATCCGTTTCCGTCTATTATAACTGAAAGCAGAATTAAAGCAAGAAAAAAGAGGGGCTAAAGTGAAAGAAAATTAGACTAACCAACACCCGCCCCAAGCTCTAAAGACGTAATCTTCCCTTTAATTCCTGCATCTTTTCGTAAGCATTTTTTTGACCAGACGCACTAAAATCCCCAGCAGCGGCATAAGGCGCAGCCCCTACCCCTGAAGGCTGGTAGTAAGGACTTCTTTTATTAGCGTCAATTTTTTCCTGTATAGAAGCTTGCTTCTGCTCGGGCTTATCAACGCCAAGGGCCTTTATGTTCTCATAGACGAGCTTATTCCTTTCAAAGCCCTCTGGCATCCTTAAGATGTTTTCAGCAAGCCTTGGGTGCTTCTGCGCAAACCGCTCAATCGTATCAGCACTCATCACAGTCTCAAAATCAGCATTCTCTCTAAGATAGCTATGCTTTCTCTCAATCTCAATCATAGCAGCGGCCTTAGCCTCTGCTTTCTGATCAATCGTTTGCTCTATTTTGCTTTGAAACTTGTGCAGTTCTTTATTAAGTTTTCGACGATCGACATAAGGCTCATCGTCTTCCTTATCGTCTTCATCATCGGGATCGGCTCGCCGCGCTCGTTCTTGAGCAGCTCTTTCAGCTGCAATAGCTCTCTCTTCGGCTTGCTGTCTTGCGAGGCGTTCTTGTTCAAGTTGTCGTTCGTACATCTTACGTTGCTTTGAAAGATTGCTTTCAATGGTATCATTCTTAGCTTCCTGTGTTTGTGTTTGATCTTCTGACATGGTTATCCTTTTTGCTCTTGACGCTGAGCCGCGGTTGGATATATTGTCATGTAACATAATAAAATATTGAGGGCAAGTATGGATCTGGAAGAGTTTTTAAAGCAGATTGCCGAACTTAACGTTCGAGTGAAAGATTTTCAGAATCTTGATCGAATGATCTGTGCTGAAATAGGCATCTGGAGAAGACGTTATTTAGACTCATTGCCAAAAGATTCAATAGAAGAAAAAGATATTTTTGTTAGAACAGTTTTTGGTGCGGCTCCTGTAGCCGAAATTGTTAAAAAGTCGCCAGAGAAACTTATAGAAGAAATTCGTAAGGGCTATGATGAGCATCATCAAGATTGAGGATGCCTACCGTGAAGAAAGTGAATTCGAATGAATGCAAAAAGGAGTGTAAAAATGACTAGTTTAGAAGAAGTAAAAAAACAGATTGAATGTGGTTTGGTTCCTATTGAGTATGGAAAGATCACAAAATATATAAAAATGTCTCCGGAGCTTCAAAAGTCAATGATGGAAAGAATGACCGAATATGAAAAAGCTTCAAACGATATTTTAAAAGCAATTCTGGGGTCTGATGGACATTCAAGAGCTTGAGAAATTTTGTAACTATGCGAAGGTGGCAAATCCTCCATTCAATCCTTCTGAGGCTATTCTATGCTTAATAGATAAAATTCATTGGCTAGAGAGAAGAATTTCTTCTATGGAGCTTGAAAAAGAACCTTATGAAGACTAAGAGAAAATTGAATTGCGTCGATTGTAAAAAGGAAATCGATTACTTAGATGCTGCGCCTCACTGGGATTTAGAAAATCCGGATGCTCCAAAGGTTTACTCCTGTAAAGAATGTTTAGAGAAAGTTCCTATAGCAACTGAGAATCAGTTAATGAAGATGTTTTTGAGCGGATTTAAGAAAAGGATGGCGGATGAAAGTAACCAGAAGTGACGCTCACGACCGTTATTCCTACTACAAGAATCAAGATTTTGACATTGGCATCTGCTGCCAGAATCTTATCGACCAGCGTCCATTTGGAGATCATGCGTTCTATATCTTCGCTCACGCACGCACATTGGGACTTGATGAAAAGATCAAGCTCTATTCTTCTGGAAAATACGAAACGCTCGACAAAGTTCCTGAGAAAACTCTAATATGGCAGCCTAGACTTACAAAGCCCAAGGCTCAGACTAACTCGATGCTATTCAAGGCTTATCCCGGAACAGACAACATCAAGATCATTTGGATCATTCCTCCTAGAGAGATGTGGGATCAATACAAGAAAGGCAATATGACGGAGAATGAGACGATCTGCATTAGCATCCATGACTTTGAGCATAATAGGGATCAATTGGAAGCTAAAGAGCCAGATGACCTATCCGATGGGGCAATAGACAAGATTTACGAAGAAATAAGCAGAGAAGCAAGGAAGGGTAAGAATGTTTGAAGAAACTGAGGAAATCTTAAAGAGGATTTTCAAGTTTATAGAGTTTCACTTGGGAAAACCTATGCCAAGCTCTTAGGGGGCTTTTGGAGCTTCTTCGGAGCCACAGGATTCTCCCCCGGCGAATAAACCTGACGAATCTTGCCCATCTTAGCTGGGATAGCACGACCATAAAAGTCACCCATGCCGTGCTTAGTGTTAGCAGTATGGGCTTGTTTAACTCTCGATTTCTTCATGGTCAACCTTTTTGATTTCTATTTTTTTTAGACAATGAGGGCATTGTTTAACCAATGGAAGATCTCCGTCAATAAATCTAAATACTTCATCACATTCTGGGCAAATGGTTGTGATGACCTTGAGTGCTGTCATTATACTTCGTCAATTCTCATTGTATTGACGCGACCCATAGGCAGGCTTGGAGATGAAGTTTTAGGATTGCCTTCATGGCCAACAGGTTGTTTATGGCCTACACCATGAATAGTACCAGCATTCATAAAACAGCTCGATCTTTCATCATAAACTGGAGCATTAAAGTTCCAGAAATTTTTAATCGTTGAGTGCTTTTCTTCTTTGACTGGATCTTTAAAGCTAGTTTTCATGGTTTTTTTCATAGTTATACCTACTTATGATGGGTTATACTCAATTTCAGGCATAACCCAGTTAACTTAGTTTCTGTAGTTGTTCTTAACAGGATGGCCTTTCGCTTTAGAAATACCATGCTCTTGCTGAGATTTAATAGCTTCGGTTGTGTCTTCGTAAGTTCCTACAGCTCCAGCACCTTCGGCTGAACTTTCAGCTTTATGCTTTACACCTTCTGGAAATACGGAACCTTTAGAGCGACCGCCAATCCAGCTAGAATGATCGTTAATTTTACGTCCTGACATATATTTCTCCTGAGCCATTAGGCTCGTTTTAGTGTCATTACTTCTCTGTAGCATTATAAACGAATTCTATCAAGAATTCATTACATATTTTGCGCTTGCTGCTCTTGATCGCCTTCTTGTCCTTGTCCACCCATACCCGCAAGCATTTGAGCTACAAAGTCATTGGACAAGCTTGTTCTCTTAGCATCCTCTTTGGCTAGATCTTCCTTTGTTTGTTCTTGATTATCTAAAGAATCAATATCATTCATCTTAAGGTGTGCCTCCAATTCCCCATAACGATGCGCCACCTCGACCAGCTTCTCTAAAGCTTCTGTTTTGGCTTTTGTAGAAAGCGCGTTATTTTTCCCTATCATACTTAAACGCTCTTCAAAGAGGCCAATATTACTTTCAGCCCTTCCATGCCGCTCACGTGCATTGGCTATATTTAACGCAGCTTTAGAATAGAGTTCTTTAAGTTTGCCCTCTTCAACAGCATGTTCAAGATGCATACTATGCTCTTGAGCAGCAGCTTCTTTTTGTTGTTGTTGTTCGAGAATCTTAATGACTTCGGCTTTTCCGGTGATATTGAGTTTAGGTATGATCATTGCAGGACTGAATATCTCTTTTCCAAAGCGCTCGTTCATCTCAATCATTTGCTGTGCTTGAAGGTTCTGTTGTGTCGGAGTCAAATCGCTTTCCTCTACAATCGAATTGTACTTTGCAAAGACCTTAGAATAGAAATAGGGAGAAGGTTCTTCACCGATTAACATGCCGACTTTCTCGGCACTCCAGTTATTTAGAACCACCTGTAATAACCTGTCTCCCAGAGTCTTTAACGATTGGTCCCACTGATCGAAATACTTCTGGAATACCATCAGGTTAGCGGCTTGCTTCAGCATCACGGTTAGGCTTGAAGTCTGTTTATCTTCTTGGGCGGACCAGTTCTCTAGGTTAATACCTGAAGTCTTATACATCAGATCTTCCATCTGTTGCGCTAGGGCGAGATCAGATTCAGGGACCGCAGTTGGTATGATCTTCTCGCAGTCAGTCATCTCGAAGCCGTCATTGATAATGACATCCCATCCTTGTCCGGACTTCTTGAGGTTATCTTCATTGGCTACAGCACCAACTTTGCGCTTCCATCCATTGTTGATGGTCGCTACGGCTATATCGTTGTTATTTATTACCTTGCTGTTGAACAAGAACTGAGAGGACCGCATGGTTCGGATAAGGCCGCGCACGCGTAAATCATAGTAGTTAATATGAGGTTCATAATTCCATAATACTGGAACAAAAGGGCAGCCGTCAAAGCCGAGTGGGTTCTCGCCTTGGAACATCAATTGATCGTTCAAAACAGTGCATAATTTCCATGTAGGAACTTCAACTGTGACCTCTTCAAGATCGGGAATGTTCTGTATTAAAGCATCCATATTCCCATCGCCGCCAGCGAAGTCGAAGAATTGATTTCTGGATCTGCTATAAAGGCGTTTCTTCTTGCGTTTCCATTTATACCAAACGTATGAAAGGACCATCAAGTCATTGCGTGCCATATTGTAGTTTTCTGGCAGGAAGTAGAAATTACCATATCTTTGTGGTGTTCCAGACATCGGCATAATTGAAACTTTTTTGTCAGGAAATCGTGCTTCTGCCTCACGCTTTGTTATATATTCTTGGCACCAGACAAACTGGCTGTCTTCGAACGTTAATGACCTAGCGTATGGATCACAGAGGAAAGAGTTGTATTCCCACAATTTGACTTTCAGCTCTCCCTGAGCCTGATCATCTCCAGTATAATCAAGATAGGGCTGTAATAGAACCATACCCGTAATGGCCGATTGTTCGCACGCCCTTGAGAACTGTTCGTGGATATGATTAGTATTAGCTACGTGTGTAATTAGCTTCGTGTATTGATCAGTCGTCTGAGCGTCCGAGCCTTCCGATGGAACATAACTAAAATTCTTGCGATGCTGTCTTTGATAACCAGTCAGCATGTTTATAGGTTGCTGACATATATTAAAGTAAAAATTACTGTTGCTTGTGGTGTTTTGGCCAGTATTAAAGTAGCGATTTAAAAACTGCTGCTCGCCTGCATAGAAAAGTGTGTCGATGTTCCCTTGATTCCATCTCGACTGTTCCACGGGCATGAACTTCGAGCTAAGATTGTCGAGCCATTGCCTTACATTGCCTTGATTGGGCTCAATATCGTTATTCCAAGGCGGATAATAAAAGGTCACCGAGCCCCCTTAATGACATGAAGGTTTAAAATTTCACCTTACATTAAGGGCTTAAAAGGGTCAATAGTGGTTAAATTGCCAATAACAATTGATTAGGATTGTGTTTTCTTACACGCCAATGAAACTTTAAATGCTGAGATGGAGTTAGCATCAAAAGATTAGAAATCTCGTTGTTTGAGGGATCATCGTCTCTGTGATGGATGTCCATACCCGGAAGAACCTCTCCAAAGTATATCATCCATACCCAACGGTGAGCATATAAACCGCTGTCGGTTGTACAAACCCAGTAACCGTCTTTTCTTTCAAAGAACTTTTTGCCGAAATAGACTTGATAAGCTTTCATATCAAACAACTTTGCCATTATTTGATATAACATTCAACCAGATTTGTATTTCATCCTATCTCGTTCTATTTCTAAAAAAGCCAAAAGACTTGGCAATGAAGTTTGTAAAGTAAATTGAAGATCTCTGGGATTTAGCTTCATTTCTTGAACCTTAAAAAGAATAGTCTTAATCGTAGCTATTGTAAAATTAATATCATATTTTCTACCATCTATCTGGCTCTGAATGTGGTCCGGGTTGTTTTTGTTTATTTCAACAAGAAATTTGTCTTCTTTAATCATTAAAAATTACTCCTAAATCTATCTCTCATATATTGATTCGGATCATGTTTGTAAGGCTGATACTTGCTTACCTTATGGGTTAAGGCATATCGAAGTGCGTCAAGCGCGTGGTCATTTTGCTTCAGCGGCGCATCCTCGCCCTTCTCAGCCTTCTTCTTATCCCAAACATACTGTTCGATCTCGTCGATCAACACATCGCATTCCTGACAGACAAACAAGTTTCCCTGCGCCATTTCAGAGGTCATATGAGTAATACCACTCAACACCTCATTATCAGCGTCAATTGTGGCTATGCCTCGTTTCCGAAGTTCCACTTTAAAAGAAGCAGCACTAGGGTCGATATACACGCCGCGTAAAGTATAAGGGGCTAAAAACTCCTCGATGTCTTTAGCATACTCCGCATTTGTTTTCTGTCTTCCCTTTTTACCAGAATCCCAGACGTACTCTTTTTCTACCCAGCGGCACACCCCTTGTTGAGTAGCATGACCAGTATTAACACCGACCAGCACACACGCAAAGTTGTTAGTAACGCCATAATCTATACCCGCAATCCAGTATTCTGCAGCACGAGGGGGGCGTTTTACAACATGAATCTTTCTATCAAAGAAGTCGAAGATGGCACCTTCTGCAAGACACCATAGACCTAGATAATTCCTCTTATAGAATAGGCCGGATAAGCTCTCACGGACCATCCTTTTATACTCTTCATCGACGTATGGATTATGTTCTAGTGTAAATTTTAATTCGTAATATAATGGGTCGTTTGCGATGGCTTTATCTATCCACTGCTTTATCTTGTGAGTCGGATGCGAGGGGTTGCAAGAACAGAACAATTGAGAATGGGGATTAGATAGCCGCGTATGAATCATATCAATAATAGACTCAGGGTAAAGCGTAATCTCGTCGCAGTAAGCAAGCGAAAACGTCTTACCTTGTATAGCGCCGATAGCGCCTTCGTCCTTTGCGCCGACTGTCGAAATAGTCTTGTTACGAAACTTAAGCTCAGCCTTACCCGGGTGCCACGTGAGAAATGGTTGAAAGATGGCAAGAGGATTGTTCGGTGTATTGGACTCCATAAGTAAGCGGACCGCATTGTGGTAGATCGTAGAGGAAGAGTGGCCTATCATCCATATTTGGGAATCAGGACATGCGTCTACCGCTTGCATGAATCTAAATAGTGTGCTAACAGTTTTACCAGAACGGACAGAGCCGTGGGCTATGTTGATTTTCTTAGTGGAGTCTAAGATGAACTCCATCTGCCTGGGGGCTAAAAGATTTTGCATATATAAGGAGAAAGTATGGAAACAGGTTTTTTATTGCCACCACAAATAATTCAAAGGTTCAGCTCTTTGCTTTTATCAATGCCCGTTCCAAAAATGAGAGATGATTCTGAAACTTTATGGAATATGTATTCTTATATCAAAGACAAACTTGTGAAAAAAACTGCAAAACATCCTGAATGGGAAAATAAATGTAAAAAATTAGAAAAATTATTTTTGGAGTTATATGAGCGGACATTGGCTAAAGAAAAAGACCTCAAAGAAAAGAAGACACACCATACTCAGCAACCCTTCTATAGGTTTAGAGATCCTGATCAAAATAAGCGAAGATTATTTACAGGACTTAAATGCCGATCACGAGGTTTTAAATTATAATTTAGGAAAAACTATAAAATTCGAAAGGTATAAAGCATGAAAAACAAAAGAAAAGGTAAAGAGATTAAGTCTAAATATCGAACTCCTATGCCGGGAATGAGCCCACATGAATATCTTTTATGGATATACCAGCAGCTCAACAATCAGGCGGGCGTGAAATCTTTAATGAGGAGCTTGGCTGAGAAATGAAAAACCGCGCGAAGTGCAAACTCTGCAACAGCATCCTTGAAAGCTTTCACACTTACGACTACGTAACCTGCAAGTGCGGCGAGATCAGCATTTCTGGCGGCAATGATCGGCTAGAGTGTTCTGCGAAGAATTGGTCGAACTTTTTAAGAATTGACGACAATGGTAACGAAATCATCGTAAAGGTCAAAGGTGAATCTGAAACAATCGAAACAACTGCACAAGAAGTACCACCAATGAGTAGAGATGATAAGATCGAAATGCTCGAAGCAATGATATTAAACATCGAACATTTGCCAGAAAGGGCTAAGTTTGAGCCTATTACTCACATGGATATGTATTCTTATATGGCCGTTGTTTTATCTATTTTAAAGGAGGAAAAAAAACCTTAATTAATTTGCTTTAAAAAAATCTCCATTAGTTGTAAGTGTGGGCTATATATAGGAGATTTTATGACAGCACCTTCAGCAATTCCAGTTTACACACAAGGATTCGGAACTTCATCCACTAACCCAACAATTATTGCACAAGTAGCCCCCGGCAATTATTTGCCAGTTGGTATTAAACTTGGACAACATTGGATCAACGAAGCTGCTAATAACGTTTATGTTCTTACTTCAGTTTCAACGTCTGCCGGAGTAACAACTCCTACTTGGACCTTATTAGAATCAGGGGCTTCATCTTTCCTATCATTAACTGGCGACACAGGAACTGCAACACCATCTTCTGGTAACGTGAAAATTGCTGGTACAGCAAACCAAATTACAACTGCTGCATCAGGATCTACAGTTACACTATCTATTCCATCTTCACCATCATTGCCGGGGACTGTTACGGCCGCGACGGGGTTTACTGCAACAACAGGCAACTTTACCGCATCAGCTGCTGGAGCAGGTATAGTTTTAAACTCAGGAACTGCTTCAGGAACAACAACAGCAACTTTGAATGGTAGATCTGGCCAAGTAACAATTACAACTCCAACTATAAATGCAGGAGCAACATTTTCATTTGCACTGACCAATAGTTCAATTACAGCGTCTACAACCCAAGTTCTTTATGGTCTGACTGGCGGAACAACTGGTTCAGCTATCACAATCCAAAGTGTGACCAATAGTGCGTCAACATCAACCATTGTAATACAGAATGCTTCTGCTGTAACCAATAGTACTGGATCGCTGGTTCTCACATTTTTAGTCCTTAACTAAGGATGCTCAATGGCCAATGTTCAAACGGTATCAATAGATCCTATTAGAGTATTAGCCGAAGCAAGCATCGGTGCAACTTACGTTGCATTTGGTACGCCATTTACAAACCCGGTCCGCCTTATTGTCGTCGCAAACAATACTGACGGCGACATGTACATTTCTGATGATGGCGTTAACAATAAAATGTTTGTAGGTGCTGGCGTTACTAGAGTATTGGACTTAAATACCAACAGACTAGCAAATGACAAATATTGGGCATTCCCAAACAACACACAATTCTACATCAAGTACATCACAATGCCAACAAAAGGAGCTGTCTACCTTGAAGCTTATTGGGGGCAGTGATGCAAGATGTACGAGTAACAGCTACTATTCATGCAATAGAATCCCGAGTAGATTCTTTTAGGCGCGAAGTAGACGCAATAAATCATTATATTAACGTATTCAAAACACAGATTGAAGAACTGTACAGCAAGCCAAATGTACCAGTTGAGTTTGCAGAATTCAAAAGAACTGCAGAATCTTTTTTCAAAGAAGTCGGCGACAAATTTTCTACTAATAAGTTACTAGTAGACGGTATTAGAGGTGTATTAGAAATGCTTAAAAGTGCCGTGTCACATCACGACATTTTGATCAATCAAGTACGCGACACAATACCATTTATTGAACAGCGTATCACAGACACAAGCGACACACTATCACAGAAAATTGTATCCATTACGACAGCATTTTCTAATAAGTACGATGCACATGCAGACAGGCAAAAGAAGCAACTTGAAGATTTTAGTATGCACGCTTTAGCGGCTCCTAAATCTGTCATCGAAACCAACAAATCTATATCAGACAAAATTGATATTGCACTACTCGAATCATCAAACGCCATAGCTAAAATGTGCAATCTGGAACAGACACTAAAGATGCTCGATAGAAAGTTAGATGGCCTTGCAATACAGGTAAAAAAAGTAGAACTAGCACAACAGGGATAGGTGCATTATTTCTCATATTGAAGTTACAGACCTTGTAAACAATACACCTTCAATTCCTACAGAGTTCATAACGAATAGCGGTACTGCCGTACCTATTGCAAATACACTTTATATATTGGGTGAATCAGTTGCAGCAGATGGTATTCCTGTACAAACAACAGGCGCAACAGACGTTGTTACAATAAAAGTACAACAAGCATCTGCACAAGCATCATCCAGCGCAACAAATGCAGGACTTGCATCATTTAATAGTGCAGATTTTAGTGTCGATGCAAATGGGTATGTAACATTTACTGGCAGTGGTGCAACAGAGACTTTGACAGGCAATAGCGGTGGTGCAGTAGGACCTGCGGCTGGTAACATTAATACAGTTGGTACAGGTTCAATAACCGTTGTAGGAAATCCCGGTACTAATACAACCACAGTACAGCTAACAGGACTTACTAACCATGATGTATTAGTAGGGGCTGGCACAGCAACTATAACCAGCGTTAGTCCATCAACTGCTGGCTTTGTACTTACATCAAACGGTGTTGCGGCTGATCCATCGTTTCAAGCAGTAACTGCATCAGGTGCAGTAACAACCGTTACAGGAAATTCCGGTGGTGCTGAAGTGCCACTTGCAGGAAACTTTAACATACTTGGCACAGGAAGTATCACAGTTGCTGGTAGTGCTAATACAGAGACGGTACAACTTACTGGACTTACTAACCATGCATTACAGGTCGGAGCTGGTACAGCGACACTTACTCAACTTGGTGCTGGCACAACTGGTCAAGTGCTACAAACTAATACCGGAGCTGATCCTACTTGGAGCAGTGCAACCTATCCATCTACAACGACTATCAATGACGTTCTTTATAGTTCTGCAAACAACGTCGTAGGTCAAGTCACAGCTGCAAATAACGGCGTCTTCATATCAGGAACTACAGGGGTTCCATCATGGCTTGCTGCTGGCACTACGGGGCAAGTCTTAACTGCTACAACAGGCTCACCTGCAACTTGGGCAAGTCCGGCAACATCCGGAACTGTAACATCTGTATCCGTAGTAAGCGCAAATGGTTTTGCAGGAACTGTTGCAACTGCTACTACTACTCCAGCAATTACTCTGACAACCACGCAAACAGGACTCTTATCAGGTAACGGTACTGCTGTTACTGGCACAGCAATTACACAGTACAATGTACTCACAGCAGGAGCATCTAATGCACCAAATAGCGTAGCACCAAGCGCTACAAGCGGCGTGCCACTTATTAGCCAAGGTGCTGCATCGCAACCTGTATTTGGTACATCGGTAGTAGCGGGTGGTGGTACAGCAGCGACAAGTTTTAATACAACAGGCGTTGTCATATCCGGTGCAACATCTACAACAGCATTAAGTGCTATCACACTAACTGATGGTCAGCTTGCAATAGGAAGCAGTGCGGGCAATCCAGCCGCAGCAACACTTACTGCGGGCACTGGAGTAACCATCACGAACGGGCATAATTCGATTACGATTTCATCGAGCAGCGCGGGTTTTACTTGGAATGATGTAACAACCACTCCTACGACAATGGCCGCTGAAAACGGGTACATTGCCGATAGCTCTTCTTTTTTACAATTTGTTTTACCAACTAACAATAGTCTTGGCGATACGATTAAGGTCGTTGGAAAAGGGACTGGTCTTTGGACTGTCATAACAAATGGAGCAAGCAGTTCATATATAAACTTCGGATCACTTTCATCTACCCCTAGTGTTGGATTTTTAACATCAACTAACGCCAATGACTGTATTGAGCTTGTTTGCACAACAGCTAGTGCATCTTCTCCTATTTGGACAGTTGTTAGCTCAATCGGGAATATACAGGTGGGTTAATATGGCAAACTATAACAACGCAGCAGATCTTCAGTTAACACGTTATAATGTAATAACAGGCGGCGCAAGTAACGTAATTAATAACGTTGCACCGAGCGCAACATCTGGCATTCCCTTAGTTAGCAATGGAAGCTCATCCCAACCAAGTTTTACAACTGCGGTAGTTGCTGGCGGTGGAACTGGCAATACAACCTTTACAGCTTATTCAGTTATCTGTGCTGGCACAACTGCAACAGGAGCTTTTCAAAACGTATCAGGAGTTGGATCGTCAGGACAAGTCCTCACTTCGAATGGCGCATCGGCACTTCCGACTTGGCAAGCTGCATCGATGCCTGCATTAACAATCACCACCGTCGCTCATGCAGCATCACCCTATACAGTTCTAGCAGCCGATCAATTTCTAGCCGTCAACGTCTCAGGTGGCGCGGTCACTATCAAGCTTCCAAACGCTCCGACAACTGGCCGTGTCATCTACGTCAAAGACTCAACAGGAGCTGCTGCAACTAGCAATATAAGCGTAACAACGGTCGGTGGCACTGTCACGATTGACGGCCAAACGACTTACACGATGGCGACAAATTATCAATCATTAAGCCTTATCTTCGACGGCTCAAATTATGAGGTGTTCTAATGTCATACAATGGCCCATTACCACAAGTAGTTAATGCAGGAGGAACTGGAAGAGCAACCCTTACAAATCATGGGGTTCTTGTCGGCGCTGGCACTTCTAATATTACTCAGCTCGCAGCAGGAAGCGCAAATCAAGTTTTACAATCTGGGGGTGCTTCTGCAGACCCAGCTTATTCGACAGCAACCTATCCAGCAACAGCTACAAGCACAGGCGTAATTCTCCGAGCTGACGGCACGAATTGGAGCGCGACAACCGCGACTTATCCAACTACGACGACATCTCAACAGATTCTATATTCTACAGCCAATAGCGTGATTGGGGAATTAACTACAGCTAACAGCAAATTTCCTGCAACAAATAGTTCTGGAACGCTTGCTATGAGGGCTTTTTCTGTAGTTCGTCAGGTCTTTACTTCAACAGGAACTTATACACCCACAGCCGGAATGCTTTATTGTGATATTGAGGCAGTTGGAGGCGGAGGAGGTGGTGGTGGTGCAGCCAGTGCGGGTAGCAATTCAGCACAAGGCGGAGGAGGTGGTGGTGGTGGTGGCTATGCACGTGGAATTTTTTCATCAGCCACAATTGGAGCGTCTCAATCCGTTACCATAGGAGCTGCAGGTTCAGCAGGATCAAATTCAGGCGGAACAGGAGGAACTGGCGGCACTACGTCAGTTGGATCAACTTTAATTTCTGCAACGGGTGGAGTAGGAGGGGTTAACTTAGGAAATGCCGTTCCATCACCAGGAGGAGCTGGAGGGGCAGGATCAAGCGGTGATTTTCAGACCAACGGAAGTCCAGGATGTGATTCAGTTGAATATGCTGTTGCCACTTCTTATCAAGGAACTTCCGGAAGTGGAGGTTCTAGTTTTTTTGGTGGAGGTGCCAAAGGTGTCAATGGAACGGCAGCGGGATTAAATGCTCTTTCTTATGGTGGGGGAGGAAGTGGAGCAAATAGTCTTAATGCGGGCGGAGCAAATATTGGTGGAACGGGTGCTAAAGGCGTCGTAATTATAACAGAGTACATCATCAACTGAGGACACATGACAGCAAATAACAACCCAACAACTCCAGTTTCATTCGACGCCCTTGCAGTAGGCCGTAGCAGCACAATAGCTTTTATAACGGTCTTCAACACACGTAATCCTAACTCTGGGGACGTAAACTATCCTCTTCAACAGCGCTGGTACAATACAGAGGCGGAAAGCGAATGGATTCTTACTGGATATAGCATTCAATCTGAAGTCAAAACAGCAGTTTGGCAGCCTATTAGTGTATCGGCTATTGCAGTAACTGAGACATTGACCGGAAATTCCGGCGGTCCTGTCGGAGTTGACTCAAACAATAATATTAACGTTGTCGGCGACGGCACTACAATAAATATCGTTGGCAATCCTTCAACACATACATTAACAGCCAGCATCGCAACCGACGTTCTTACAACACTGGCCGCTAATACTGGCAGCGCGACGGGATCAAGTAATACTATAACAATTGCAGGCGGAACTGGCATTACAACCAGCGCAACGGGATCAACTGTCACTGTTTCAACAGCGGGTGATGTAGCAACGCTTTACACAGAAGATAGTGGAACAGCTACTCCATCTGGTGGAAACATTATATTTCATGGAATAAATGGAATAACAACCTCTGGATCTGGAAATACCGTTACCATTTCGGTAACAAATGGCCCTCCAATTCTTAAAGTCAACATTCAAACTTTTTCTACATCAGGAACCTATACGCCCAGCGCAGGACTTTATAATGCTATCATAGAAACTTTAGGGGGCGGAGGCGGAGGCGGGGGAACTCCAGCCGCACCATCTGGTCAAGCATTAGCAGCGGGTGGTGGCGCGGGCGGGGGATATGCACGCGGCTCATTTACTGCTGGAACCATTGGATCATCTCAAACTGTAACCATTGGAGCTGGAGGCAGTGGAGCATCAGCCGGAAACAACGCAGGGTCCGCAGGCGGAACGACTTCTGTGGGCTCATTGATTTCTGCTACAGGCGGTGGCGCTGGAGCTGCCAGCGGAGCAAACAACATGAGCGCAACTGGCGGCGTTGGAACTGGAGGAACTGGTGGTGCTGGAACTGGCGGCCAAGTAAACACAACTGGAGCTCCTGGCGGAACAGGATTTATATATTTTAGCACATCGACTGGCAACTTTGGCGCTTCAGGCGGAATCGGCGGGTCTACTTATCTAGGCGGAGGCGGTGCGGCTGGTATAGCATCTGGCGCAAATGGTGGAAATGCTACATCGGCTGGCGGCGGAGGAAGTGGAGGCGGAGATGTCAACGCTACATCTGCAAGAAGCGGCGGAAATGGTTTTGCAGGATTAGTTATAATTACGGAGTACATCACATGAAAAAACACTGGTATCTGCTCTACATTTTTTTCATTCTTGGAGCTATAACTGGATGCGCTCTTACGATCACGATCAATGAATCATTGAAGCATGATCATGCTAACCATTATTGGCTGCAAGACTAATCGAGCCATATCAGGCATTCGACAAAGCTATCTATTTCCTTAAAGGCATTTTTAATGGCATCAGGGTTTTTATTGCCGGACTTCATTTCTATTCTATAAATCAGATAGGTTTTCATAAAAAGATTCATGGCTTGATCAGGCAAAAGATAGTCATCTCTTTCTTTAATATAAATATTGCTTAATTCTTCATTGCCTTCATAGATAGCCTGCCAGACGAACCTATCTTCCCATGCGACAAGTGGTATTGGAATAGACGAGGTCGCTAATAGAGTTGCAAGAATCATGATCATATGGTGCATAAGTGCAAACTTTAATTCAAGTCATCCGGCTCATGAAACTTCATCTGTATCCCGCCATCCTTTGTCTCACGAATAACGATCAAGCTATGAGCTCTTTCGATCTCGTAGTTGATGAACCTCTTCAGCTCATCTTTAGCCAGCTTCCAGTGAACGGGATCAGCAAACATCTTATTATATAAGGTGTAGCGCTTGATCTGCGCTGAGAGCTTTTCTTTGATGTCTTCGACGTAGTCTTCTTGATCTTCGAAAATGGTATAGGGTTCTTTTTTGGTAGGTCGCATAGATCATGCTATTGCACTCACAAAGGAAATAAGTCAAACGGAAAGAAAAGAGTTGCCGTTGTGCGAG
>Ga0181528_10000725_pt1 | contig 22034 bp, 13 predicted proteins | sample PEATcosm2014_Bin_47_FD_119742 | JGI IMG/M metagenome (GOLD analysis project Ga0181528, IMG submission 119742) | Peatland microbial communities from MTU Mesocosm Facility, Houghton, MI, USA - PEATcosm2014_Bin10_10_metaG | ecosystem: Environmental > Terrestrial > Soil > Wetlands > Peat | place...
CTCGGCCACGTTCTGCTTCCCTACCAGAGCATCGCGAACGTGCCCGGCATAGTGCCGGAATGCAACTGCGGCCGCACCGGCGATCTCGAATCTGTCTGCTCGCTGACGTCGATCGGCAAGACCTATCTGCCTTACTTCTTCGCAAAATATCCGGGTCACGAGCTGAGCAAGCTTGGGGATATCAAGAAGGCCGCCAAGCTGGTACGCAGTTACGCCGAAAAGGGCGATGCGATGAGTCTGGAGATCTTCCGCGCCCAGGCGCACGGGCTCGGTCTGTTCTTCGACGAAATGGTGAATACCTTCGACCCGGACGCCCTGATCGTCGGTGGCGGCGTCGTGGAAACCGGCGAGGAATTCCGCAACTGGTTCCTCAAGGAAATCCGCCTCGGCATGCCCACACAGCGCGAGGAGCAGGCTGACATTCCGATTTACGTCATGCCGAACGGCGACACCGCCGGCGCGCGCGGCGCGGCGCTGGAAGCGCTCAAGCTGGCGCGGCACAAGAACCTGATCTAGCGTCGTCCTTGCGACGCGGGATGAACTGCCCGGTCTCGTTGCGCAAGGGCGGACCGTCGCAGAAACGCTCGAGAGCGCACGCGATGTCGCGCGAAAACGCATAGAAGCTCGCCGCGAGCGAGGCGGAGTTCCGAACTTGCCGCCTACGAGCGAAACACGAGACTACACGATCGTGGTTGCGGCCTGAATGGGGCGCTTAGCCGCATCGAGATTTCCAAACACGTCAGGATTGTTCAGTGAACGGTATTGGGGCTAGACCTGCCTGAGACGCAGTCACTTTAGCGGGGCCGCAATGGGTTTTCTCTCGCTTTCCTGGATGGGGCTGTTCTCGCTTGCACCGGTTCGCTGTATGCTAAGGCGCATGAAACTCTTGTTGCTGGTTCTCTGTGCGTGCTCGCTGGCCCTGGCTGGTCCCATGCGGGCGGGTTTCGCGAAGACGGACGTGACTCCTCGCGAAGGCGTCAACATGGGCGGCTACGACCTTCGCGATGCCCCGTCGGATGGCGTGCATGGCAGTGACAAGCTGTATGTGCGCTGCCTGGCTTTCGACGACGGCTCGCGGAAGGTGCTGTTCGTGGAAGGCGACGTGATCATCATCCGGGACACGGATGAACTCCGCCAGCGCATTTCCGCCGCGACAGGCGTTCCGGTGAGCAATATCCTGCTGGGCGACGAACATAATCATGCGGCTCCCTCGCCAAGCGCGAAGGGCGAGAACAACTGGGAGCGGCAGTTTTCCGCTGCCCTGGTCGAGACGGCGCGGCAGGCGCTCAAGAACCTGCAACCCGTCCTGCTAGCCGCGGGCGACGGGCGGTCGCGCATCGCCATGAACCGGCGCCAAGTGCAACCGAAGGACACGGATTCGTTCCTGACCTTCGACGAGAACGCGCAGAGCCAGTCGTTCGGGAAGTACAAGACCGATTCGCCCGTGAAGATCCACGAGTTCGGCGGCGTCATGCGGCTGGGCGCGAATCCGGGCGGCTCAATCGACGACGACGTGCAGATCGTGCGGCTCGATACCGAAGCCGGCAAACCGATGGCGGTGATGATTCACTATGCCTGCCACGGGACATCGCTTGGCGGGCGCAACGCGAAGATCTCCGGCGAGTGGATGGGCCGGATGCAGGCGTATGTCGAGAAGCTGGCGCCTGGCGTGGGCGCGATCTACGTGCAAGGCGCGGCGGGTGACATCAACCCGCGTGTGGTCGGCGGGCTGGATGGCAACCCCGACGACGTCAAGGCGACCTGGGCCTTGGGCGAGGAGATCGGACGAGAAGTGATGCGCGTGTTCGGCGGCCTGAAACCGGCCCCCTGGGATGCGTCCATCGAAGTTCAGAGCAAAGACATCCGACTACCGCGCTCCTATCGCGAGCTGTTCACGGATTTCAAGGGCACGGCGATCCAGACGCCGACTACCGCGGTGCGGATCGGCGATCTGATGTGGGTGACATTCCCGGGCGAAATGTTTCACGCCATCGGGCAGAAAGTGAAGGCCGCCTGTCCGGCCGCCCACGCCTACCTGATGGGCTACACCAACGGCTACATCGGATACTTCCCGGAACAGCAGGCCTTCGCCGAGGGCGGCTACGAGCCGGCGGTGAGCCACCTGGACCCGATTGCGGAGCCGGTCTATCTGCGGGAAGTGGGTGAATTGCTGAAGCGCTTTCACTAGAGGTGCGGGCGCTTCCCGTGTCTTGGCGTGCTACTGGCGGCAGGGCGCACGCGCCGCGCTGTCAAACGTCATTCCCAAACGTTGCCGCTCGCGCGGCAATCTGTGCCGATCTGGAGATCGGCGCTCCCGGGACGCCGCTCGTCGATGGCCGTGCACGACTTTCATTCGAGTTCGCACGCCCGGAGGCCTGTGGGCACTCCTTCGAAAGTCGGGTTGCGAGCGAGGATTGTCGATACAACCGCTCCCTCACGGTCGCGGCTCTGACCCGAGGGCGGCTCCGTTCCGAGGCGTGGCTTGGCTTCAAGGGCGCAATCGGCCGGCGTGTTAATGCGCGGCCGGGTAGTAGCCGGCCCTGGACTGCACAACCAGATCCTTTTGGGTGACGCTCACCGAGATTCTGCGAAACGCGCCAGCCGTGCCGGGAGGGTCGGGCGTGTAGCCCAGGTTGAACTGGTTGCGCAACTCTTCCTGGATGTCGTCGTAGATCCCTTCGATCGGATGCTTCTTCGACACTTCAAAGAATCCGCCGCCGGTCTCGCGCGAGATCTGTTGCAGGATCTTCTTGCCGTCCGGGCGCTCCATCGATCTGGGAGGCACGCCGCCGCCCCGGCCCATGCCGCCGTGGCGGCCCATACCCCCGCCCATGCCCCGGCCCATTCCTCCAGCGCCTTCTTCGTCGGCGAAGAGGATGGAGTAGACCAGAGTGTCCGAGCGGTGCGCGGCCACGATTGCATCGTAGATCGATACCTTGCTGCCGTGGTCCACGCCGTCGGTCAGAAGAATCAGCGCCTTGCGCCCCGGTTGCTTGCGCATCAACTCGTCGGAGGCGAGCAGCACCGAGTCATAGAGCACGGTGCCGGCGCCACCGCGCCGACCGCCGGAACCTCCGCCGCGCCGGCCTCCTCCTCCCGGGTATCCGCCGCCCCCGGGATATCCGCCGCCGGAGCCACCCTGCTGTTGCTGCTGGTCCTGCTGCGGCAGTTCCAACTGGCCCAACGCTTTTTGCAGCTTCTCACGGGAGGAAGTCAGATCGGCGAGCAACTCGGCGTCATGGTCGAAGTGCAGGATGAACGCCTGGTCCTTCTCGGGGCGCAGAACCTGGTCGAGAAAGCGGTAGCTCGCCGAACGCTCCTGGGGCAACACGCGCCGCTGGCTCATGCTGGTGTCGACCAGCAGCCCCAGCGTCAGCGGGAGCCCGGTTTCGCGGGCAAAGTAGCGGATCACCTGTTGCTTGCCCTCGTCTTCGAGCCGGAAGTCGTCCTGCTTGAGATCGCTGATGATCTTGCCCTTCTTGTCCCGGACCGTCGCCAGCACGTTGACGACGCTGACGTCGGATGAATACGTCGGGGTCTGTTGGGCTTTGAGCAACCCGGCCAACGGCAACAGGCTGCCAATCAGGGAGCGGCGCGTGAGCGTGGCGCAGGCCGGGTCCAGTCGGGTTCGCACTTGTATCGAGCGCATTTGTATCAGACAAGATGCTCGCCGCCGACGGCCGGTTACCAAAGTAACCTGGGCTTCGCAATCAGCGCCGGCAAACGCCCGGAATGACGACGGCCCAACAAATGCTAGCCTGTGCCCCGGCGCGCCTCAGTCCAGTCCAAATCCACCCTCCGCCCGCCACTGTCGCCTCGAACCCGCAGGCCGCCGCTGCTGCCTTGACGGCAAGGAAACTCGTTTTCGCGAAATACACGACAATAAAATCAAAATTCGCCGTAACCTCCTCGGGGGGAGATGGCGAATACACCTGCGATGACCGGACTGGATGCTTCGCGCCGCGGAACAGAATCAAAGTAGTCGCTGCCCCGGGCGCATCCATTAACTCACACATCCCTGCGAAGAGCACCGCTCCCGGCGTGCGCCGTGCCCACTCCGTGGGTCGAATTGCGCTTGCGCAAGATCGCTCAGAGCAGGACGAACGAACCACCAGGAGAATTGAATGCGCTACATCTCTGTCTTCACCCTGTCCGTGCTGCTCATCGGAGCCTCGGCAACCGTCAACGCGGCTAGCAACCCGAATGTGCTGGTTGTCACCACATCGAACACCGCGCAGAATCAACTGCTGGTTTACGACACTTCAGACAATCTCGTTCAGACGCTATCGGCTCGGGGCCAGGGCGGCGTGAGCGGCAATGCCGGCGGGGTTGCGGCACACGGCAACGTCGTCGCCGCCGTCAATTTCGGATCGAAGTCGGTCGCTGTCTTTGAGCGTGCCGACAAGGGACTCCAGTTCGCACAACTGATCTCCACGGCTTCGAGCCCGGTCAGCGTCGCCTTTGGCCACGACCATCTCTACATCCTGGGAACCACGAAGGTCGAGTCCCATAGATTGTATGGATCCTACGTGATCGGCAACCCCGACGGCGTGGCCCCGCTGTTGCTTGCCGACGGAAGCGCCGCGCAGGTGGGCGTATTGACTAACCAGGTGATCATCACGGAAAAGAACAACGTGATTGAAACTGTGAACCTGTTGGAGGACGGATCGGTGAGCGGAATCGCCAGTCTGGTTCAAAACATTCCGCAGAACGTGAACGCGCCGTTCGGGCTCGTCACTCGCGGCAACAATGCTTACGTCACCATCGCTCACGCCGACGAAATCAGTCTGGTTCGCAACGGCGCTGTCCTGACGGTGACCGGGTCCGGCACCCAGCATGCACCGTGCTGGGTGGCCCTGGCGGGACCATTCCTATTTTCCAGCAACTCGCCCAGCATGAGCGTATCGCGATATGCCGTCTACGGCCAGAAGATTGTGCAGGACGCCGCGGTCGCGGCGACGCTGCATGGCAACCCGACCGACATCGCGTCCGGAGACGGCCTGATCGCGGTGGTGGACGGCAGCGGTCAGCTTTCCCATCTGTCGATTTTTCAGAGGGATGAGGATGGCAACCTGACGCTGAAAGGCGCCGCGACAATCACCAGCGCAGCCAACGGCGTCGCCATAGTTGGCACCGAAACGGAGGACTGAGGACATCTCCAGCCTGGATATGCAAGGGCCTTCCCGGCGGGAGGCCCTTGCGCAGGCGTTGGCCAATAACGGCGGGCAGGCCCTTCTTGGACTGGCACTTGCCGCCGCGCTAAGAAGTAGATTGGTATGTGGCCAAGCTCATGCACATCCAACTTGAATCTCCGCCATCCTCTCGCCCTGCGACCTGCGCGAAAGCTCTGTTGCTCATCTCGCTGCTTTCCGTTTCCGCATACCCTGCCGACAAGCTGACGGCTCCTCAGTTGATCGGGATGGCGAAGTCCGCCGATCCAAACCTGGCCACGGCCATCTCCGCGACGCTGCCGGCCGAGGCATTGAAAAAGGGTACGGCGTGGATCGGGCATGGCCCTGACCTGTTTTTCGCGATCGAGGCCAAAGCGACGCCCGAGATCGTCATCGATGAGGCCGCCGGACCGGCGATGCAGCGGGCCGGCGCGAGCGATCTCTGGTACGCGGTGGCCGCGATCCAGCCCACCGGCGCGTCCCACTCCTTTCATTACCGGATCGATGGAACAAATTTCGGCGGCAGTCCCGACGTGCCCGTGTTCGGTCCGCTCTCGTACCACCAACCGGGTGTCCCGGAGGGTACGCTCGTGGGGCCGGTGCAACATAACAGCAAGATCTACGACGGGATGAAGAGCAATTACTGGATTTATGTGCCGGCCCAATACTCTCCCTCGACGCCCGCGGCGCTGATGGTGTTTCAGGATGGCAAGGGGTATCTCGACCGCGAGGGCGGCAACCCGGCGCTAAACGTCGTGGACAACCTGATCGCGCAGAAACTGATGCCTGTCGCGATTTGCGTCTTCATCATGCCCGGCGACATCAGCGGCGCCCCCGGGACGCCGACTTACAACTTTGTGAAGGCATACGCGGACAAGTGGGGCCGGACACTGGCCGATTCTATGCGCAGCACGCTTTACGATACCGTGAGCGACCGCTACGTGCGGTTCCTGCGCGATGAGGTTCTCCCGGAAGTTCAAGCGAAGTACAACATCCGCAAAGACGCCTATAGCCGGGCCATACTCGGCGCTTCTTCCGGGGGAATCTGCTCCTTCAACGCTGCCTGGCAGATGCCCGGCGAGTTCAGCCGCGTGATCTCGTGGATCGGCAGTTTTGTGAGCCTCCAATGGAAAGAGGATCCGGCTGTGGCGGACGGCGGGCAGGACTATCCGGAAAAAGTGCTGCGCGAGCCCAAACGCAACATTCGCGTGTGGCTCCAGGACGGCAACCAGGACATGGAGCTGAACTGGTTTGAACGGCACTATGGCAGTTGGCCGCTGGCGAACGTTGGTATGGCCAATGCGCTGAAACTCGCCGGCTACGACTTTCATTTCAGCTTCGGCAAGGGGATGCACAGCGGTGCGCAGGGCGCCGCGGAGTTTCCGGCCGAGTTGATCTGGCTCTGGCGCGATTACGATCCTGCCAAGACCGAGCAGGTCTATGAGATGGAAGCGTCGGAAAAGGCCAAGCCGGTGTTTCGGATTGCGATCATCAATCGCGACGCGAAATAGCTGCTCAGAGAATACCGGAACGGAGGCGCTAGCGTGAGCCAGCGATGGGTTTCCTGCATTGGCCGCGTCGTCCAAAGTCATTGCCAAACGTTGCCGCTGGCGCGGCAATGGGTGCCGATCTGGAGATCGGCGGTCCCAGGGGGTCGCGCCGTTCAGGGCTTCAAATCTGAAAATCCAATTCGAAGCTATCGCCGCTTCGCTTCTGGATGATCTTCACGTCCGCGGCTTCCTGGGTGACCAGCGAATTGGCCGGAACGCTCCTGGTGAGGAACACGCTCGCGCCGATGGTGCTGCCGGCGCCGACGATTGTGCCTCCACCCATGATTGTGGCGCCCGCATAGATCGTCACGCGATCTTCGATGGTCGGATGCCGTTTCAACCCGCGCAGAGCCTGGCCGGCAGCCAGCGATTGCGCCACCAGGCCAACCCCCTGGTACATCTTGACGTGGTTGCCGATTTCGGTGGTTTCGCCCACGACGGTACCGGTGCAATGGTCGACAAAGAAGTGCGTGCCAATCCGCGCGCCGGGATGGAGATCCATACCGGTCCGGGCATGAGCCCACTCGGTCATGATGCGGGGGATCAGCGGGATCTCGTTGAGGTACAGCTCGTGCGCAAGTCTTTGCACGGCGATGGCCTCGACAAACGGGTAGGCGACGATCACCTCGTCCTTACTCAGAGCGGCCGGGTCGCCGTCGTAAGCCGCCTCGATATCGGTCCGAAGCAGGTCCCGTACTCGCGACAAGTTCGCCAGGAACTGGAGCGTGAACGCGTGCGCCGCCTCGCGCAGGTCGGAGCTTACCAGCCCCGCGGGGGGATTGTACTCCAGACTCTTGCCGATCTCGCTCTCCAGGCGTGCCGCCACGCTGGCCAGCAGCGCCAGGGTGCCCGAGTGAAGATCGGAAGAGTGCAGCAGTTTCTCATCGAAAAAACCGGGAAAGAGCAGGCGCAGCAAGTCTACGGTGATTTCCGTGATGGCCTGTTTTGAGGGCAGGTTTTTGCCGTCGATGTGATTAATCCCGCCCGTGCAGGCGTAGGAGGCGATCAAGCTGTCGGTCAATTCGTCGAGTGTCAATCCCACGGCGGCAGTATCCCAGCAGCCAGACTCGAAATGCAAGTGATTCGGCGAAGCTTCCGCATGGCTGGCTTTCCCGGACTAAGCCGCTCCGCCTTCGCCGTGTTCACCCAGATACTCACGGAGATACTCCATGGTCGGGTTGGCCAGATGCGCCTGTGCTAACAGCAGCTCTCCAGGTTGCACCGTTGTCAGCGCGTGTTTGAAGGCGTTCAGGCCACCCTCGATCTCCTCGATTGTTTTCACCCGGTTGGCGGAAGCCAGGCCCTGGCGCAGCAGAGCGATGATTTCGCCCGGCTTGCGCTCGTACCTGTCCGTAGAGTCCTCGTAAAGGATCACCCGGTCGAAGGCGTCGCCCAGGAGTTGGCCCATCGTCACGATGTCGTTGTCGCGCCGGTCGCCCGAAGAAGAATACAGCGCCGCGCGGCGTTCGTGCGGAAACATCGCCAACGCTTCGATCATGGCGCGCAGCGCGTGCGTGTTGTGGCCGTAGTCCACAATCACCGTCGCTCCGCGCAGCTCCAGAATGTTGAAGCGGCTCGGCACCTTGGTCATGTCGCTGGCAAAGCAGCGGGCGCGTTCGACAATCCGGTCCTTGGGCACACCCATGGCCCAGGCCGCGCCAAGCGCAGCGAGCGCGTTGTCCACCTCGAACGGGACTCGTCCGCCGAATGTCATCGGGATTTCATCCAGCGGGATCAGCGCCTGCACCTGCCCGCCTTCCGCGAGGATGACGCTGTTGTCCCGTACGAGGATCGCCGTTCCTCCGCCAGCGCGATGTTCGACAATCACGGGATTCTGGCCGTCACGGGCGAAATAGAGCACGCGGCCATGGCTGTATTTCGCCATGCCGGCTACCAGCGGATCGGCCGCATTCAGCACGGCCGTGCCGTCGGAGGCGACGACATCGACGACGGTTCGCTTCACTTTGGCGAGGTCTTCCACCGTGTCTGTGTCAGCCGTGCCGAGGTGATCTCCCTCGCCAATGTTGGTTACGACGGCGACCTGGCACTCATTGAAGGCGAGGCCCGCGCGCAGGATGCCGCCGCGCGCGGTTTCGAGCACGGCGATGTCCACGTTCGGGTTCATCAGGACATAGCCGGCGCTGATCGGGCCGCTGCAATCGCCGGTCAGAATGCGCCGGTCGTCGACCCAGACGCCGTCCGTGGTGGTCATGCCCACGGTCTTGCCGGCGCCCTGCAGAATGTGAGCGAGAAAGCGGGTAACGGTGGTTTTGCCGTTCGTGCCGGTGATGGCCGCGATGGGGATGCGGCCGTTCTCCCCGGGCGGGAAGAGCATGTCGATGATGGCGGCGCCCACTTCGCGGCGCTCGCCGGTGGAAGGCGCCAGGTGCATGCGCAACCCGGGCGCGGCGTTCACTTCGACGATGATGCCGTGCTGGGCTTCCAGCGGTTGCGTGATGTCGGTGGCGATCACGTCAATACCGGCGATGTCCAGGCCGACTACTTTGGCCGCGTCGATTGCGCGGGCGGCCACATCGGGATGCACCAGTTCGGTGACGTCAATGGCCGTGCCGCCTGTGCTCAGGTTGGCGTTACGGCGAATCTGCACCATTTGACCGGCGGGAGGGATCGAGTCCGGGGTGAACCCCTGGTCCTTGAGGACGTTGAGGCCGATCTCGTCGATATGGATCTTGCTCAGGCTGCTGGCGTGATGCTCGGCGCGGCGCGGATCGCGGTTCTCCACCTCAACCAGTTCACGGATGGTGCTGCGTCCATCGCCCATCACCTGGGCAGGCTCGCGGCGCGACGCGGCGACGACATTGCCATCCACTACGAGGAGGCGGTAGTCGTTGCCGGGTGCGAATTTCTCGACGATCACCGACGAACTCTCTTCGAGCGCCGCCGCATAGGCGGCCAACAACTGCTCCTTCGTCATCACGTTCGTCGTCACGCCGCGGCCCTGGTTGCCATCCCGCGGTTTAACGACCACCGGCACGCCGATGTACTCGGCCGTCTCCCAGGCGTCCTCGGCGTCGGTCACCGGATAGCCTTGCGCCGTGGGTACGCCCGCGGCCTGGAGCATCTGGCGGGTCAGGTCCTTGTCCTGCGCGATCGACTCCGCGATGGCCCGGGTCTCGTCGGTCTCCGACGCGCGGATGCGGCGCTGCTTCGAGCCGTAGCCGAGTTGCACGAGACTGTAGTCGTTGAGCCGCCGGAACGGGATGTTGCGCTTGCGGGCAGCCTGGACGATGGAGTCCGTACTCGGCCCGAGCAGGTTTTGCTCGGCGACTTCCCGCAGCTTTTCTATCGCCGCGGCGACGTCGAAAGGCTGGTCCTGGAGAGCGGCCAGAACGAGTTCGCGGGCGGCATCCAGGCAGTCCCGCGCCAGCGTCTCGTCTCTGTACTTGAAAACGACCTTGTAGACGCCATCCTCCGCTGTTGCGCGGGCCCGGCCGAAACCGGACGGCCCGCCTCCGGCCAAGGCCTGCAACTCCAGGGTGACGTGTTCGAGGATGTGGGCAGGGTAGGTGCCCCGCCGCAGACGCTCGAAAAACCCGCCCCGCTCACCGACGCTGCAACGGTGCTCGACCAGCGTCGGCAACCAGCTCATGATGCGCTCGTTGAAGCCTGGGACACTGTCCGAGGACGTGTCGTTCCACGGACCCAGGTCCACCCAGGCTTCGATCACAGGGAAGTTCGCCCAGATATTAGGGCCGCGCAATGCGTGAACTCTAAGGAATTCCATCTTGACTTTGGGTATGACCGTTGTCTTCACCTCCAGGGTAACCGAACCGTGCAAACGCGAAGGGGCTGACTGAAAACGAGCATGCTTCGCGGCGAGACCCGCGCGGGGCGTGGTGGGGCAGAATTCATTCTGCGCGGGGCATTCAGCCCCGCCCGCTTGCGCAGAAGGACCGGTTGAAACCGGCCCGCAGGCTGAAAGCCTGCCCCACCACGCCCGGCCGCGGGTCTGGCCCACTACACGCGGGTCCGGGCCTGGAGTTGCGGTTAAATGGGAGTGACAGGTCCAGTCATGGCCACCACCAGCCAGGACAATTCGGGCGCTCTCTCTCTTCCGGCCGCAAAGGAGATCGCCGGCATCGTGTTCAACACGATGCGCTTCTCCATCCACGACGGGCCGGGCATCCGCACGACCGTGTTCCTGAAAGGCTGTCCACTGCGCTGCGGGTGGTGCCACAACCCGGAAAGTCAGGACTTTCAGCCCCATCTCATGCTGTTTGCGGAGCGCTGCCGGTTGTGCGGCGACTGCGTCGCGGCGTGTCCCCGGCACGGAATCGGCGACCCCGCTGACGGTTTGAAGGTGCCGGAAGAGTGCGACGCGTGTGGCAGTTGCGTCGAGGCGTGCGTCGCCGGCGCGCGCGAAATCGCTGGACGCAGGACGACGGTCGCCGAGTTGATGGACGAGTTGCGGCGCGACGTGGTTTTCTTTGACGAATCCGGGGGCGGAGTCACCATCTCCGGCGGCGAACCGCTGGCGCAGCCGGGATTCACGCAAGGTCTACTGGCTGCCTGCCGCGAGCAAGGCATCCATACCGTTCTGGATACATGCGGCTTCGCGTCGCCCGACGTCTTCTCGAGAGTAAGCGCACTGGCCGATCTGGTGTTGTACGACTTGAAGGCGATGGATTCCGCGACGCACGCCCGCTTCACTGGCGTGCCGAATGAGACGATTCTCGCGAACCTGCGGGCGCTCGCCCGCACGGGCAAGCCGGTCATCGTCCGCTTCCCGCTCATTCCGGACGTGAACGACAGCCCCGGGGAACTCGCGGCTGTCGAGAGCTTCGTGCGTTCGTGCGGGCTGGCGCGTATCGACGTGCTGCCGTATCATCGCATCGGCGCAGGCAAGGTTGCGCGACTGGGCGGGAATTCACAGGCCCGGGTCTTCACGGAGCCTTCGGCGGAGAGCATCAACGAGGCCTCGGAGGTGTTCCTGCGCGAGGGCTTGAACGTTCGGATTGGTGGGGGTTAGCGATGAACGAGCGCGTTGCCGGATTACGTCAGCAGAGCCTGGATGCGAAGCCTTGGCTTTCGATAGAACGGGCCGCGCTGCTCACTGAGTTCTATCGTCAGGCCGAGGCGGACTCAACGCCCGTGCTGCGCGCCAAAGCATTCCGCTACCTCATGGAGCGCAAGGCCATCTACATCGGCGACGGCGAGTTGATCGTCGGTGAGCGCGGACCTGCGCCGAAAGGCACACCCACATTCCCCGAACTGTGCTGCCACAGCGTGCGGGACTTCGAGATTCTCAACACGCGCGAGAAGATCTCGTACGCCGTCAGTGGCGAAGCGCTGCGCGTGCAGCGCGACGAAGTGATCCCGCAATGGGCGGGCCGCAGCATGCGCGACCGCATGTTCCGCGAGATGACCCCGGCCTGGAGGGACGCTTACGAAGCCGGCATCTTCACGGAGTTCATGGAGCAGCGCTCGCCGGGCCACACCGTGCTCGGAGACGTGATTTACCGCAAGGGGCTGCTCGATCTGAAGGCCGATGTCGAAAGGGCTCTGGCGGCGCTCGATTTCTTCACCGATCCGGCAGCGTACGACCGGCAGCAGGAACTGCTGGCGATGTCGATTTCGCTCGATGCCGCCATGCGCTTCGCGGAGCGTCATGCTGAGAAGGCTGAGCAACTGGCAGCATTGGAAACCGATCCGCGGCGCAAAGCCGAGTTGCTCCGGATTGCCGAAGTCTGCCGCCGCGTGCCGGCGCACAAGCCGCGCAATTTCTGGGAAGCTTTGCAGGCCTATTGGTTCACGCATCTTTCTGTAGTCACGGAGCAGAACACGTGGGATTCGTTCTGTCCCGGACGCCTGGACCAGCATCTTTACCCCTTCTATCGCGAGCAGATGGCCGCGGGCACGCTCACGCGCGACGCGGCGGAAGAACTGCTCCAGTGCTTCTGGGTGAAGTTCAACAACCAGCCCGCGCCGCCCAAAGTCGGGGTGACCGCGGCCGAGAGCGGCACCTACACCGACTTTGCCAACATCAACAACGGCGGGCTTACGGCCGAGGGTGCCGACGCGGTGAACGACGTCACGTACCTGATCCTCGACGTCATCGACGAGATGCGCCTGCTCCAGCCTTCGTCGAATCTGCAACTCAGCAAGAAGAACCCCGACCGGTTCCTGAAGCGCGGCCTGGAGATCGTCCGCAAGGGGTGGGGGCAGCCGTCTATCTTCAACGCGGACATGGTGGTCGAGGAGCTTCTGCGGCAGGGCAAGTCGATTGAAGATGCGCGCTGCGGTGGCACGTCGGGCTGCGTGGAGACCGGCGCATTTGGCAAAGAGGCCTACATCCTGACGGGCTATTTCAACCTGCCGAAGGTGCTTGAGATCGCACTCAACAACGGGCTGGACCCGCGTACCGGCAAGCGGATCGGCATCGAGACCGGCGACCCGCGCAGCTTCACTTCGTACGAACAGGTCTTCGAGGCATTCAGCCGTCAACTGCACCACTTCGTCGATATCAAGGTGCGCGGGAACAACGTCATCGAACGTCTGTACGCGGAGCACATGCCCGCGCCGTTCCTCTCGACGCTGGTCGAGGACTGCATCGCGAAGGGTCGCGACTACAACGCCGGCGGGCCGCGCTACAACACGACCTACATCATGGGCGTCGCGCCGGGTACCTGCACCGACAGCCTGTCGGCGATCAAGCAGCACGTCTTCGAAGAGAAGGACTTATCGATGGGCGAGCTACTCGACGCGCTGGGGGCGAACTTCGCGGGCCACGAAAAGACGCGCCTGCTGCTGTGGAATCGCACTCCGAAATACGGCAACGACGACGAGCGCGCCGACACGATTCTGAAGCAGGTCTTCGACGCGTTTTACGACGAGATCAACGGCCGGCCCAACACGAAGGGCGGCTTCTATCGCGTGAACTGGCTGTCGACGACGTGCCATGTGTACTTCGGTTCGGTGACGGGTGCGACGCCCGATGGCCGGCGCGCTTACGAGTCGCACTCGGACGGCATTTCGCCCGTGCAAGGCGCCGACCGGCACGGGCCAACGGCGGTGATTCAATCGGCTGCGAGGATGGACCATGCGCGCACGGGCGGCACGCTGTTGAATCAGAAGTTCACGCCGAAGGTGGTTGAGGGCGCGGAGGGGCTTGATAATCTGCTGCACCTGGTGCGCTCGTACTTCAAGCTGGACGGCCACCACATTCAATTCAACGTGGTGACGGCGAAGACTCTGCGCAAGGCGCAGGCGCACCCGGAACAGCATCGCGACCTGATTGTGCGCGTGGCGGGTTACAGCGATTACTTCTGTGACCTGACTCCGGCGCTACAGGAAGAGATCATCGCGCGGACCGAGCAGACTACATTCTGAAAGAGCTGTAGGTGGCTGCGCCAGCTGCAAACTTTCAATCCGGGCCATTGCGATACGCCGCGCGCCAACTCACGGGAACGCGGCATTCGCCCGCGCCCGAGTCTTCGGACCGGCAAAAGCCAAACTATCTTTTCAATCTAGCCCTGCTGCCTGATGGATATGCGAACGATGCCAAGCTCTTTTCGGGCATCCTGCGCAAATTGCTTGATTTCTTCTCGGACTGCTTCGATGGCTCTGTCGCATCTGGCTGTGGCAACGTGCGACTCGCAAGATTTTATTGCTCTTTCGATAGACTGGGCCGATTTCCAAAGGTCATCGGATATCGCCAAACAAGACGCCGCAATTGCTTGGTTCAACTCGGATCGCCTTGATAAATACTCCGCCCAGGATTTTGCGATCTCTGCATCGGCTTCTTTCTTCTCGTTTTCATCGGCGGAACTCTCCCGCTCGTACTCGATGAATGTTCTATCTCTTGTTGCCCTGTCCCAAGCCGCCAGTGTATCGAGAGTCTGCACATTCAATTGGGTGACACGAATCAACATGTCCCGCTTCAGCCCGAAGCTGCGTTCTGAACTTATTCTGTCCAAATCGTGCTTCCTGTTCTCCACGTTCGTCGTCGAAGTGCGCCTGTTCGTGAGCCAAACGCCGAGTAGCGTGGAACATGCCACAACCACCGTAGGGATTGCGACCTCGATCAACCGCGTCCAAAAACTCTGCGGTGGCATCTCAACTTTCACCACGACCGGCTTCGCGTCGAGCTGCAGTGCCGTCGAGCCTTGGCACCAGCAGGGAACAGTAAAGATGAATGAAAGCAAAATGAAACGGCGCATCGTTGCGAACTCCCTTCCCGGCGATCCCCTTAATTCCCGGCCACCTTCCACTCCTGGATTCCGGCGGACCATTGCGGCTGCAATGTGACCTCAAGCCTGAGTCCGGTTGTAGAGACCGGTTTGAACGTGATGCTGTTATAGCGGTCCTTCTCGCTGGTGTAGGGAGCGGTGTTCTCCACGGGTCTCCACTCCGCGCCATCGCGGTACAACACGCGCCAGCTCTTGGGGACGCGGCACTCACCCTCGCCCGTGTCGTCGAACCAGTAAACGGAAGTGCCAGAGACCGTGGCCGTCCGGCCGAAGTCGTATTCGACCCACTCCACGGTGCCCTTGTTGGGGTACCAATCGAAGAAGCCGTCCGGGTCGTTCGACGCGCGTGGTTCCTCGCCGTCGTTAATCGCGCGTGGGCTCTTCTGGCCGGACGTGGTCACCTTGCTCCGCATGGCCAGCGTCGGATACGGCAGCGGCTTGCCGGCGGATTCCTCATCGGGAATCCACACCATCATCTGACCGCGCCCGCGATTCGCCCAGGCGTAATACGGGATGGCCGTGAAGTCCTGCTCGTTCTTTCGCAAGGCGCCCTGTGCGTCGTAAGCGAGACTGAGCGCTTTGCCGCGGATGACTTCCACACCATTGAGCAGGCCCGCGTTGAACTCCGCGGTGAGCGGCGCGCGATCGGAGAGCACCAGGTTGCGCACGTGGCCGTTCGGATTGTCAGGCCATTCGGCGCAGTAAACAAGCGGGCCGCGCTGCAGTGCTACGCGATTCCTGTCAGCGGCAACGGCTTCGTTCGCCGCGACGCGGCGCACCGGCATCGGCAGGCCCAATTCCACCGTGTCGCCGCGCTTCCACTCGCGGGTGAGCACGGCGTAGCCCTTGTCGAGATTCAGCGCGACCGGCTTGCCGTTCACCTTCAGAGAAACGGGATCGCGCGCCTGGTCCACGAAGTGATACAAGCCGCCCGGCGTCACCTCATTGCGGGCCCAACCGGGAATGCGCACGTTGAGCGTGAACCTGGCGCTCTGCTTAGGCGTCACCGTGAGCTTCACCACGCCGTCCCAGGGATAGCGCGTCTCCTGCACCAGGGTGACTTTCGCTCCGCTATCCAATTGGACTTCGGCGGTGCTCGCGACGAACAGGTTCACGTACAACACGTCGCCGCGATGGGCGTAGACGTAGCCGGGCACGGAGGCGAGAAACCGGGTCATGTTGCTCGGGCAGCAGGCGCAGCCGAACCACGGGCTGCGTTCGTGCTGGCCGTTCGACTCCAATGGATTCGGATAGAAGAACGTCTTCCCGTCGAGCGAGAGGCCCGAGATCAGGCCGTTGTAAAGCGTGCGCTCCAGCACATCGACGTACTTCGCATCGCCATGCAGCAGGAACAGACGCTGGTTCCAATAGTCATTGCCGATCGCGGCGCAGGTCTCGTTATAGGCGCTCATATTCGGCAGTTCGTAATTCGCGCCGAAGGCTTCTCCGTTGGATGTGGCGCCGATTCCGCCGGTGATGTAGAGCTTCTTCGAGACGACGTTGTCCCAGATGCTGTCGATGGCTTTCACATACTGCGCGTCTCCGGTGAGCGCGGCCACGTCAGCCATGCCGGAGTACATGTAGGTCGCTCGTACCGCGTGGCCTTCGGCTTCCGTTTGATCGACGACCTTCCGGTCAGCCTGGTTGTACGCCTTGCCGTTGGGACCGCGTTCGTCGAGCAGGAACTTCGCGAGATTCAGATAGTGCTCGTCGCCCGTTGTCCGGTACAACTTTGCGAGCCCCATCTCGGCGATCTGGTGACCGGGCCAGATGCTCGTCTTGCCCGGGCCGAACGTGCGGCCGAGCAAGTCGGCGGACTTGAGCGCGATGTCGAGCAACGGGCGCTTGCCCGTGGCCTGGTAGTAGGCCGTAGCGGCTTCATACAGGTGGCCGAGGTTGTAGAGTTCGTGGCTCAGGACCTCTTCGTTTTCCCAGCGCTTCGTGCCGGCCCAGGGATGCGGGTGAAGCGGGTCGATGGTGCGTGTTGTGTAAAGGTATCCGTCGCTCTCCTGCGCCGCTCCGACCTTCTGAATCAAGCTGTCGACGTAAGCTTCGAGAGCCGGGTCGGGAGTCACGCTCAGGGTGTAGGCCGCGCCTTCGATGATCTTGTAGACATCGGAGTCGTCGAAGGGATAGCCCGGAGGCGTCTTGTCCTTGAGTTCCTCTCCGCGTAACGCCGCGCCGGCGCGGAGAAAGTTATCTACGCGCCCGGTCTTCTCGCACATTTGGAATGCGAAGGGGATCGTGACCTTGCGGTTGATCTCGATCCTCGGCGACCAGAACAAGTCATTGAGATGAACCGACGTGAAGGGCTCCGGCTTTACGGGATAGTCGTGGACCGCTTTCGCGGTTGCAGATTGGGGAGAGGCTGTTTGCGCAACGCACGGCATGAGGCCGAAAGAAATCGTAGTCAGCAACGTGGCGGCGAGCCCGGAATCACGAAGTGCTCTCATTGTTCTCTCCCTGAATAACAGCCCAAACGGAGCAGCGACCGTGAGGGAGCGGTGGTATTCCCATGTTGAGCACGGATATCCACAACTCCCTAACAGTTGTGGCTCCGCTTCTTGGTTGCCGCTCCGATTCTACCAGTGAATCCTGGAGAACCATCCTGCTCTGGTGCATCCGAATTCCCTTCTTCAACTCGCGTTCGGAAGACGATAGAGTTGACGATTGAAGCATCGCGGCCATGGGCGCGTGCGACGCCCGGCATAGGAGGTCGAGCATGGATGAACAACGCGATAACCGACGCCTGAGCCGCCGTGGCTTCGCTGCCCTGGCCGCAGCCGGACCGGTCTCCGCCCTGGCGCTGGCCCAGGAGGCTCCGCGGAGCACCGGCGTCGCGAACGCACCCGCCGCGCCTCCCCGCGAAGGGACTCAGGCCGAAGCGCCGCCCTTCGGTGCGACACTCACTTTTGAACGTCAGGACGTGCCGGCCAAGGTAAAGCCGTTCGCGCTGGGCCAGGTCCGTTTGACTGCAGGACCGCTGCGCGACGCTCAGGAATGGAATCGCGACTACCTGCACCGGCTGTCGGCCGATCGCCTGCTGCACAACTTCCGGGTGACCGCCGGGCTGCCCTCCACGGCTCAGCCGTTGGGCGGTTGGGAGAAGCCCGACTGTGAAGTGCGCGGCCATTTCGCCGGCCACTTCCTTTCGGCCTGCGGCCTGATGCACGCCTCGACCGGCGACCCGGAGTTGAAAGCGAAAGGCGACATTATGGTCGCCGAATTGGCGAAGTGCCAGGCCAGGCTCGGTGGCGGATATCTCAGCGCGTTTCCGACGGAACTGTTCGATCGCGTGAAGGTGCGCAAGAAGGTCTGGGCGCCTTACTACACGCTGCACAAGGTCATGGCCGGCCTGCTCGACATGCATCTCCATTGCGGCAACAAACAAGCACTGCAGGTCGTGGAGGGGATCGCGGGTTGGGTGGACGCGTGGAGCGCGCCCATTCCCGAAGTGCAGATGCAGAAGATCCTCGGCGAAGAGTACGGCGGCATGAACGAGGTGCTCTACAACCTGACTGCCGTGACCGGCAACGAACGCTGGGCCAAGGCCGGCGACCGCTTCACCAAGAAGTGGTTCTTCAATCCTCTGGCGTTGCGGCGCGACGAGCTGCGCGGACTGCATGTGAACACGCACGTCCCGCAGGTGATCGGCGCAGCGCGCCGGTATGAGTTGAGCGGGGACGTGCGGTTCCACGATGTCGCCGACTACTTCTGGTACGAGGTCACCGGCGCGCGCTGTTACGCGACCGGCGGGACCAGCAACGGAGAGGGCTGGCTGACCCAGCCGCGCCACCTTGCCGAGGAACTGAAGCGGGATGTGGCGACAGCCGAGTGCTGCTGCGTCTACAACATGCTGAAGCTGACGCGCCATCTCTATCAATGGTCGGGCGACCCGCGCTACTTCGACTACTACGAGCGCGTGCTGCTGAACCACCGGCTGGGAACGATACATCCGCAGACCGGCGCGACGATGTACTACCTCTCGCACTGGCCGCGTGCGTGGAAGACCTTCAGCACGGAGAACGACTCGTTCTGGTGCTGCACCGGCACAGGCGTGGAAGAGTATTCGAAGCTCGGCGGCAGCATCTACTTCCACGATGACGATGGCATCTATGTGAACCTCTTCGTCGCGTCTGAGTTGAACTGGCGGGAGAAGAATCTTTCTCTCATCCAGAAGACGAACTTCCCCGAGGAGAGCGGGACAACGCTGTCGATCCGGGTTGCGGGGCCCACGCAGTTGACGCTGCGGCTCAGGGTGCCCGCCTGGGTTGCGTCAGACGCCTCCGTGAAGGTGAACGGAAAAGCGCTGGAGGTTTCCGCCAGCCCCGGCAGCTACCTGGCGATCAAGCGCGTCTGGCAGAACGGCGACCGCGTTGAACTCGCCTTGCCGATGGCGCTGCGCGCGGAGCCCCTGCCGGACGATCGCACACTGCAGGCGTTTTGCTATGGGCCACTGGTGCTCGCAGGAGACATGGGCAACGAGGGACTGACGCCCGCGAAGATCATCGGCCCCGAGGGACCCGAGATGGAGAAGACCCCCTTCGCCGTGCCGGAATTGAAGGCTGCAGGCGCGGAGCTTGCGTCCTGGATCAAACCGGATGGAGCAACGCCGCTGGCGTTCCGGATCACCGGTCAATCAAACGAGATTCATCTCACACCGCTCAATTCGATCTTCGACAAGCGGTACTCGATCTACTGGCGCGTCGGATAGGGCGTTCAACTGAGGAACAGCGGCCTGATGTGGCGGTCGAACAGGTTCTCCGTCACGTTGCGGGAGATGGTCGTCTCGCAGGCGTCGAGCAGGCCTGCGTATCGCGCGCCGAGGGCGGCGGCCACTTTGTATCCGACGTGAAGCAATTGGCGTAGGTCGGCATTGTAAAGCGGGTTCGACTGGTCGTGTCGCAGCGCCGCTGTGAACTGTCCGGAAGACCAGCCGCGGACCTGCTCGGGCGAGGGCAGACGCGCGGGGTCGATCTCGATCACTGTCGCGTAAGGCTTGCAGAGTTCGTCGCTGTGCGCATAGGCGGCGGCGTAGACTTCCTGGGCGAGGAGCAATCCCTCGCCACCGGCTTCCGCGAGTCCGATCAGTTCCTCCAGCCAGGTGGTTCCGGCGGTCTTCAGGTGTACGCCCGCGTCGAACTTGCGCAAGGCGCGCCGCATGGGCGCATAGATCGAGAACTTGTCGCTGCCGGAATGCACGCTGAGCTTCAGGTTGCGCGGCAGGCCATAGCGCTGGCGGGCAAAGGCGATCACGGCGAGGTCCGCTTCAAACTCTCGTTCGAATTGTTCCACGTCGCCTTTGTAATCGACGCCCTTGTTGAAGCGGCCCGTAAACTTCGGCGCGATGGTCTGCGCCGGGATGCCTTCATCGGCGATCGCGGCCAGAATCAGCAACAGTTCAGATGGAGTTTGCGGGCTGTCCGTTTCATCCATCGACACTTCCGTGATGAAGCCGGCCGCGCCCTTCGCGCCGGCGAGCCTGCCGTAGATCCCGCCTGCCTGGTGGACAGCATGCAAATACTTTGAGGCGATCGCACCGGCCTCCGTGCGCGACATCCGGAAGGGCTGTTCGATGCCGTCAATTGCAATGGGCTCGGTGAGTTCCGGGTGAGCCTTGAGAAAAGCGTCGATTACGCCGGGCTCGGCGGGACGGCCGATCGCATCGGCGACATCGAGTGTGAAAAAATCGCTGGACTCGACGAAGCGGTCGACGGTCTCCAGGTTGATGTGATCGGCATCCACATAGTAGGGCGCCTTCCACCCAAGTGCCTTCGCAGCCTGGTCGGCTTCGTCGCGGACGCTGGCGGGTTGGGAGCCGACAATCGTGTGTTCGCGATTCGACTTGTTCCAGACGGGTACGACGGTAACTCCATGTTCCGCGGCCTGGAAGCAGGCGCGCAGTTGTGCCCGGCCCTGATGGGCGAAGCGGTCGCCCACGCCGAGCGAGTACTTATCGAGAACGAGCCGGGGCTGCTGGGAATTCATCGGGATATCCTTCTCACTGCCGATCCGCCAATGCTGGCGGCAAGTCTGCTACCACCACCTATCCATCTAAACAGAAGCTCGCAGGCCATATACAACCGCTCCCTGACGGTCGCGACTCCCTTCCGTTCGCGGCCATTGCAATGCACTGGGCCGTGCGGGGGACTACAGGCGCTTCCTCGCAGCGGCTCTGCGACGCTCGGCCCGCAGCGCCTGCCGCTCGTTCATGCCGAAATAGTGGCCGATTTCGTGCCAGACCGTCTCAGAAACCATGTTCTTCAATTCGTTCGGAGAGTGCGCTGCGCGCTCGTGCGGACCCTGGTAGATGGTGATGCGGTCGGGCACGGACATGGGCGTAAAGAAGCTTCTCTCCGTCAGAGGACGGCCCTCGTAAAGTCCCAACAAGCCGGGTCTCGACGGCTCGTCCTCCACCACCATCACGACGTTCCGAATGCGCCGGCGGTAGGCTGGCGGCAGTTCGGCCAGAGCCTGTTCGACGAGTTGCTCGAAATCGCGTCCGCGCATTCAGATGCCCTATCCTAAGAGGATATGCGCTTGGTGTTGCCGTTAATACTGCTCGCGGCCTCTTATTCTGTTGCGGAGCCGGCAGTGATCCGATGTGGGCGGTTGCTCGATCCGGTGTCAGGGGAAATCGCAACGAACGTCGACGTCAAGGTCGAGGACAAGTCGATCGTTTCGGTTGGACCCGCCACGGGCTTGAAGCCGTCGGTCGATCTTTCTCAAGGGTATTGCCTGCCAGGCCTGATCGATGTCCATGACCATTTGACGGGCGATCCGAAGAACTCCGGTTATTCGTCGCTGGGCATTTCGGTTCCGCGCGAGGCGCTGACGGGGGCGAAGAATGCACGAACGACGCTGCTCGCCGGTTTCACAACAGTTCGAAACCTCGGGGCGAGCGGCTACACGGACGTGGCGTTGCGCGACGCCATCCAGGACGGCGACGTGATCGGGCCGCGCCTGTTGGTCTCGGGTCCGCCGCTCAGCATCACTGGCGGGCATTGCGACGAGAATCTGCTGGCGCCCGAGTATCACCATTCAGCCGAAGGCGTGGCCGACGGGCCGTGGGCGGCGCGGGCCAAGGTTCGCGAGGTGATCAA
>Ga0181528_10000727_pt1 | contig 21957 bp, 16 predicted proteins | sample PEATcosm2014_Bin_47_FD_119742 | JGI IMG/M metagenome (GOLD analysis project Ga0181528, IMG submission 119742) | Peatland microbial communities from MTU Mesocosm Facility, Houghton, MI, USA - PEATcosm2014_Bin10_10_metaG | ecosystem: Environmental > Terrestrial > Soil > Wetlands > Peat | place...
GGCGGATGTGTCAAGCCCGCCAGAAAAAGCAATGCCAACCTTCTGGCCGACGGGCAGTGATTCGAGAATTACGGACATGCTTGAAAACCTTTCATAGGGGTCAGGGATCAGGGGTCAGGGATCAGGCCGTAATAGCCTCTCCTAGTCTTTGATCCCGACTAGTACTCCGTGAATCATCTTACCGACTTCGTGTGAGAGACTTTCTGCTTCAATAATTAGTTTGGGGTCTCCGAAACCGAGAGCGCGAGCAAGTTCGAGTTGGGTTTGTATCTCAAAGTTTGAACCACGGGCAATGCCAAGAAACTGCCGATATTCACCCGTACTCAGCCGCCCATGTCCTTCTGCAATGTTGCTTGGCACAGAAACCGCAGAACGCCTGATCTGGCTGGTTAGACCATAAAGTTCTTCGCGTGGAAAGCCCTGCGTAAGGCGATATACGGAAACAGTCAATTGGATTGCTCTCTGCCAAACGAGCAAATCACGAAACGATTGCACCATGGCGTCTCTCCGGTAGTTCAAATGGATTATGGACACGTTTTCTTTTCAAGCAGAGCGACTCTCGTGATTACATAGCTTCCGATGCGTATCACGAGTTAGCTCAACTCCGGCGCGTCCTTTTCAAGTTGAGTAAGTGTCGGACCACTGAAATCCTCCACCCACACAATTTCCTCTCCTGTGTCGAAGAGGGATTGAAGGAAACCAGAGAGTGCCAATTCACCAGATACTGTTCGTTTGACTGTCTGTCTGGCAACGTAATCACGGAAATAGCTGCGGTATCCTGATCCCTGACCCCTGATCCCTGTTACGCCAGCCCGCCAAGCAGCAACAGCAGCAGCGCCTTCTGCGCGTGGAGGCGATTTTCGGCCTGATCGAAGGCGATCGACTGTGGGCCGTCCAACACTGCATCGGTCACTTCGGCGTTGCGGCGGGCTGGCAGGCAGTGCATAAAGACGGCGCTGGGCTTGGCCTTCTGCATCAGCGCTTCGTTGACCTGGAAGGGCCGGAAGATCGGCTCGCGCTTGGTGGACTCGTGTTCGAAGCCCATGCTGACGCAGACGTCGGTATAAACCGCATCGGCGCCTTCGACGGCGGCCTGCGGGTCTTGCAACAGGCGCAATTCGCAGTTGTTGGCCTGGGCGATGTCGCGGGCCAGGGTAACGATTTCAATGTCCGGCGAGTAGCCGCGCGGCGTGGCGATGGTGACGTTGACGCCGAGTTGCGCGCCGGTCAGCATCAGCGAGTGGCAGACGTTGTTGCCGTCGCCCACATAAGTAAAGCTGAGTCCCGCTGCGCCGCCGAAGTGCTCATCGAGAGTCATGAAATCAGCCAGCGCCTGACAGGGATGCTCAAAGTCAGAGAGCGCGTTGATGACTGGCACACGCGAGTTGGCGGCCATCTCGGTGATGGTGTCGTGCGCGTAAGTGCGCAGCACGATCACATCGACCCAACGCTCCACGTTGCGCGCCACATCGGCGATCGATTCGCGCTCACCTAAAGGCGAGTTGGTCTGATCGACAAAGATCGCGTTGCCGCCCATGGTGTTGATGCCGGTCTCGAAGCTGAGGCGCGTACGCAGCGAGGCCTTCTCGAACATCAGGACCATTTGTTTGCTGTCGAGCGCACGGCGATACTCGCGGGGATTGCGCTTGACGTCGTGGCCCAACTTGAGAATCGCGCGCACCTCGGCGCTCGATAAATCGGCGATGGAACACATATCCTCGCCATTCAAGCGTTGCGCCGCGGCAAGAATATCGGGATCGTTCCCGACGGGAAGAGGCGATGTTTCAACGAGAGACTTGCTAGCCATGAGATTGTCCTCCTGCGGCCTGGGCCGAGGTGTAAGCGGTAAAAACCTTGTCCAGTGCGGCAATGGTCGTGTCCACGTGGATGCGCTCGAAGATGTAGGGCGGCAGGAAGCGCAATGTCGTATCGCTGGTGCAATTGATCACCACATGATGCTTGAGCATTTCTGTAACGGTGTGCTTGCCCAGATCGGCGGAGTTCAATTCCGCCGCAATCATCACGCCTCTGCCGCGCACGTCGATGATGCAGGAGTGGCGCTTCGCCAGCTTGCGCAATTCGGCTTGGAAATACTCGCCAATCTCGACGATATGATCGAGCAGATTTTCTTTTTCAATGTGGTCGATCACCGCGATAGCGACAGCGCAGGCAAGCGGGCCGCCGCCGAATGTGGTTCCGTGCATCCCCGCATGGAAGGCGCGCGCCACTTCATTGGTACAGAGCGTCGCTCCCATCGGAATGCCACCGGCCAGAGGCTTGGCAAGAGTCGTAATGTCGGGCTTGATGCCGAAGTGCTGATAGGCGCACCACTTTCCGGTGCGGCCCAGTCCAGCCTGAATCTCATCGACAATCAGCAGTGCGCCGGTCGAATCGGCCAGCTTGCGCGCCTCGGCGAAAAACTCCTGCGAGAGGGGACGCACGCCGCCCTCGCCCTGAATCGCTTCCAGCAGAATGCCGCAAACTTCATTGGAAAACTTGGCGCGCAGATCTTCAATATCGTTGAACTTCACAAACTCGAAGCCGGGAACGACAGGCTCAAACGGCGCGCGATACTTCTCCTTGTAAGTGGCCGAAATGGCGCCAAAGGTACGGCCATGAAAGCTCTGCTCGAGCGCGAGAAACTTCGTGCCAATCTGCTTGCCTTCAGCGCGCAAAACTCCGGCGTGCGCGCGGGCCAGCTTGAGCGCGGCCTCAACAGCTTCGCAGCCCGAATTGCCAAAGTAGACGCGATCCATGCCGGTGATCCGGGTGACGCGCTCGGCCAGATCCGCCATCTTGTCGTTGAAGTAGTAATTGGATGCATTGATCAGCGTCCGGCTCTGCTTGGCAATGGCCTCTTGAATTACCTTGCTGCTGTATCCCAATGCGTTGACGCCGATGCCGCTCAGCAGATCCAGATAGCGATTGCCCTGCTCGTCGATCAGGTAAACATCTTCGCCGGCGACAAACAGAACAGGAAAGCGATCATACGTGTGAATGAGCAGCCGCGCTTCGGCGGCTTGAATTTCTTCCAGCTTGGTCATTTTTTCTCCTCAGGCCACCATCACTTCGGTGCCAAATGCTACGCGGGAACTGCACAGGTCCGGTAACGAACCGGCAGCCTCGGCGGGTAAAATGCGAACGCGCTTGACGCCGTTGAGCAGAGCATCGCGGCAGGCGCTCAGCTTGGGCAGCATCCCTCCGGAGATGACGGCGCACTTGGCCATCTCCGCAATCTGATCGATGGAGAGCCATCGGAGTACAGCGCCGGTTGCACCCTTCACCCCCGGCACGTCGGTGAGAAAAACCAGCGCATCGGCGCGGCAGGCAATGGCGCAACTGGCGGCCATCTCGTCGGCGTTGATGTTGTAATACTCGCCATCGAAGCCGAGAGCCACCGAGCAGAAGACGGGTACACAGTTCGTCTGCCAGATCGCTTCAATCAGGCGCGGATCGCTCGATGCAATCTCGCCAACATAGCCGAGGTCCGGCTCCGTCCGTTTTTTGCGGGCGCGAAAGCTCAGCCCGTCGCCGCCGGATAGCCCCACTGCCGGCTGACCGATCGCTCCCAGCGCGGCGACCAGAGACTTGTTCACCTTGCCGGCAAAAACCATCAACGCCACGTCGCGGGTTTCGGCGTCGGTGACGCGCAATCCATTGATAAACTCGCTCTGCTTGCCCAGCGCCTTCAGCGTACGCGTCAACTGCACGCCGCCGCCGTGAACCACAGCCACCTGATGGCCGTCGCGCACAAGATCCGCAATGGCGCGCACGCAGCCATCGAGCAGCTCGGGATTCTCCAGGCCGGCCCCGCCTAATTTAACGACGTACTTCATTCCAAGCCCTCCGCGGCGATTTTCATTCCAGGCCTTCTGCCTCAGGCCAGCCGAGCATCACATTCAGATTCTGCACGGCCTGACCAGCGGCGCCCTTCAGCAGATTGTCCAGGCAACTGACAATCACCGCGCGGCGGCCATCGGCGTCGAGCTGGAAGCCGATGTCTGCATAGTTGGTGCGAACCGAGTACTGAATCTGCGGCAGCGTTTTGTCATAGAGGCGGACCAGCGGGCTGCCGGCAAAGAATTCGTGGTACAGCTTCATGATGCCCGCCCTGCTCTGTCTTTCGCGGAAGTGCACATAGATCGTCGAAAGAATGCCGCGCGGAATCGGCAGCAGGTGCGGCGAAAAAATGATTTCACTCGCGCTTAAGCCAATCTGCTCCAGCAACTCGCCGGTGTGGCGATGCGTGAAGACCCCGTAGGCGGAGAGATTGTCGGCGGCGGAGATGAAGTGAGTCTTGGCAGTTGGGGCCTTGCCCGCGCCGCTCACGCCGCTCTTGGCGTCGGCAACAATGCCGCGTTTGAGATCGATCAAGCCCGCAGCTACCAGCGGCTTGAGCGCGAGGATGACCGAGGTCGCATAGCAGCCGGGATTGGCGACGAGGCGCGCTCCGGCGATCTGCTTGCGATGCAGTTCCGGCATTCCATAGACAGCTTCTTGCTGCGTTGCCTCGGCAAGCTGGCTGTCTTTGTCCTCGAATGCGTAAACCGCGCGGTTTGCCGCATCCACAAGCCGCCATGCGCCGCTGAGATCGATCACGCGAATTCCGCGTTTAAGCGCCTCCGGTACCCACTCCCGCGATTGCTCGTGCGGAGTGGCGAGAAAGAGAACGTCAACATCAAGATCAGAGAGCAATTGCCAGGAAAACGGCTGCTGGCGCAGATCGCCGTGGCCTTTGCTGTCGGCCAGTTCCGGATGGATCTCGGCAAGCGCGATGCCTCCGCGCGCGGCATCCTGTGCGTCCACGCGCCCTGCAAAGACCGGAGGCTTGCCCTTCAGGCGGGGATGATGCAGCAACAGCCGCGCCAACTCCGCGCCCGCATACCCTGTAACTCCCACTACGGCGGTTTGTATGGTTTCTGTCATGATTCCAACATGGTCCTCAATCGGGATTCGACATCGCTCGCTTTGCGCTTGTCGGGGCAGATCACCAGTACCGTATCATCGCCCGCCAGCGTGCCTACAACTTCGCTCCAGCCCTCACGGTCCAGCGCGGCGGCCAAAGGCTGCGCTCCGCCCGTCACCGTGGACACAACAACTTGATTCATCGCCTGACAGGCGCGCAGGCCAAAGCCTTCCAGCATCTCCGCCAGCGAGGGCGGGCTGTTCTCCTCGTCTGCCAAAGCTGTGCCATTGCCATTGGATAAAGTGTAGCCGCTGGGACCCTTCGAGAGTCTCAATTCGTGAATGTCGCGCGAGAGAGTGGCCTGGGTCACCGCAAAGCCCCGGCGGCTCAGTTTGCGGCGCAACTCGTCCTGATTGGCCACCAATCCCTTGGCGACAAGTTCACGAATCGCATTGTGCCGCAGAGTCTTCATCAGCCAATCCCAGACAAACTAAAAAATACGATCCGCTGCGAGGCGACCGCACCCGTATAAATATACACCACCATGCATAAGTATGCAATCTCGTGAAAATCGGAGACAAAGATCCAATGGGAGGGATTTTATTCATCCACGATCGTTTCGCAGTTGTGGCTCCGCGCTGATACACTCTCGGAATGAAAACGGCGGACGAATCCCCGCGTCCCCCCTTCGATCCAACATGACACAAACTGCTCCGCTCTCCACCATCAATGACCTTTTCCGCCGAGTTACCGCGGCATCCACCCCCCGCGCTATCCTGTGGCAGGACGAGTTCGGCCACTGGCTGCCCATCTCTTCCGACCAGATTTACCAGCGGGTTCGGGCGCTTGCCCAGGCATTTCTCGGCTGGGGCGCGCAAAAAGGCGACCGCATCGCCCTGATCGCCGAAAACCGCTGGGAGTGGGCCGTCACGGACTTTGCCGCTCTGGCTATCGGCGCTGTGAATGTGCCCATCTACCCCACGCTCACCGGCGAGCAGATTGCCCAGCTGGTGGCCGATGCCGGCTGCCGGATTGCCGTCGTCTCCACCCGCCAGCAGTTCGACAAGTTGAATGCCGTGCGCACGCAGACCTCGCTCCAGCACATTTTGATGATGGATCCCGCGGCGCCTGAAGCGGCGGTAGCCTTCAGCGAAGTGATGGCCGGCGCCGATGCGCGTGGCACGATGCGCGATCCGGTCTTCGATGCGCTTACCCGCTCGGTCGAAGCCAAAGACCTGGCCACGCTGATTTATACATCGGGAACCACCGGCGAACCCAAGGGCGTGGCGCTCACCCACGGAAACATTGCAGCCAATCAAAATATTGCCGCGCAGGACTTCGACTTCAGCTCCGCCGATGCTTTGATCTCTTTTCTGCCGCTCTCGCACATCACGGCACGCGCGCTGGATTACGTGATGTTTTCGAACGGCGTGCAGGTGGCCTACTGCTCGAAGTTCGACAAGCTGCCCCAGGCGATGCGGGAAATTCGCCCCACAGTCTTTGTCGGCGTACCGCGCGTCTTCGAGAAGATTCGTGAGGAGGTGGAGCGCCGCACCTCTCAGTCTCCGGTTAAAAAGCGGCTGCTTGCCTGGGCCGCCGGGCTGGGTGCGGGCCACATCGATACGGTCTACACGGGACGCCATCCCTCGTCGCCGCTCTGGAAGCTGGCCGACAAACTGGTTTACTCCAAAGTGCGTGCGGCATTTGGCGGCCGTGTGAGGATCTTCGTCTCCGGCGGCGCGCCCCTCGGCATCGATACCATCAAGTGGTTCGCCTCGGTGGGCATAGCTCTTTGGGAGGGCTATGGGCTTACCGAAACCTCGCCGCTGATTGCCCTCAACACGCCCCTGCACAATCGCATCGGAGCGGCAGGGATGCCCATCGCCAACCTCGACCTCAAGCTGGCCGGCGATGGCGAACTGCTGGTCCGCGGTCCCTCGGTCTTCAGCGGTTACTGGCAGAAGCCGGAGGCCAACGCCGAGTGCTTCACCACGGAGGGCTTCTTCCGCACCGGTGACATTGCCCGCTTCGATACCGCCGGCTTCCTTTACATTACCGACCGCAAGAAGGAGCTGCTGAAGACCTCGGGCGGCAAGCTGGTGGCGCCTCAGCCTATTGAAAACAAGCTCAAGAACAGCCGCTTTGTTGCCCATGCCGCACTGGTCGGCGACAAGCACAAGTTCATCTCTGCGCTTTTGGCTCCCAACTTCGTAGCGCTCGAAGAGTGGGCAGGTCAGCAGGGCATCGAGACGAAGAATCGCTCTGAACTGGTGGCGGACGACCGCGTCATTGCTCTCTTTGCGGAGACAGTGCGCGAGGTGAACGGCACGCTGGCCAACTTCGAGAGCGTGAAGCGTTTCCGCGTCGTAGCCGACGAGTGGACCCAGGAATCGGGCGAACTGACGCCTTCAATGAAATTGAAGCGGCGTGTGATTACGAGTCGCTACGCGGCCCTGATTGCCGCGCTTTACGAGGACGAAGCAACCGCACGAGGCGAATAGGATAGCTCAGGCCGCGGCCCAGCTCCCTGCCGAAGAGTGCGCCCTTGCTCAACAAGAGCGCCACTCCGCGGAAGAACGGCGCACCCCATGCACCCACGGCCAGCAGGCTGCCGAAGAGGATGATCGCGTCGATATTGAGCCGCCCGGCGCTTGACCAGTAAGCATCCGGCTCCAGGTCCAGCCAGATCGAAAACTCGTCCAGAGTCAGCGCCGCACCCACCCCATAGCTGACCGACATCAGGCGGCTGAAGAAGATCGCGAGCGGCGTATGCGCTCGTCCCAGATCCAGCAGCCAGCCATAGCCCACCAGCAGCAGAATCAGAATTCCCCAAACCAGATGATGAATGTGGTGGCCGTGCACTACCACCCACTGGAAGTGTCCCTCATGGCTCACGATCCGGTGAACCAGGAGGCGGACTCCGACAAATGTGAGCAGGAAGGAAACCGAGGCGATGAACATCCTCTGCCGCGGACGGTCGGGAATAGTGGCGCGAACCAGGTAGCCCAGCCGCGTCAACTGGAGCAGCACCAGCAGTATACCCACTACAAGGCTGGCAAAGACCAGCAGTATCAGCGCTCCCGTACCCGGCATACTCCCTATTCAAGCACTTTTTGCCGTCTTCTTGCCAATCCTGCCGATACCAGTCGCCTGCGCTGATGTCAAAGAAGATGGCAACCAGGATACTGCTGCGAGCGCCATATTCCCGTATGAACTCTCATTGCAGATTATTTCCGTAGCGTGAGCGCGGTCACGATTTCGCTTTACAGCCGTGGAGTAAACTGGGTAAGGCGTCGAGTCTGTCAGTTTTCCCGTTCTGGACGCACAATTCAGGGACTATATCCCGGCCCGGCCAGACGCCGCGCAAAAAATCAATCAGGAGACTATTACGATGCGAGTTGCTTTGTTGACCGGCGGCGGCGACTGCCCGGGATTGAATGCGGTGATCTACGCGGCTGTGCGCAAGGGCATCAACCACTACGGCGATGAGTTCATCGGCTTTCTCAACGGCTGGAAGGGCGTGCTCGACAACAACTTCATCCCGCTGACGCTGGAAGCCATCGACGGCATTCAATTGACGGGCGGCACCATCCTTCACTCCTCGCGCACCAACGTGAAGAAGATTCCCGGCGGCATCGAGAAGGTGCAGGAGGTTCTCAAGGCCAACAAGATCGATGCGCTGATCGCTCTCGGCGGCGACGACACGCAGTCCGTTACCCTCTTTTTGAGCGAGAACGGCGTGCCCTCGGTCGGCGTGCCCAAGACTATCGACAACGACATCAGCGGCACCGATCAGACCTTCGGCTTCGACACCGCCGTGGCCATCGCCACCGAGGCCGTCGACCGCATCCGCACCACCGCCGACTCGCACAACCGCGTCATCGTCATTGAAGTCATGGGCCGGGATGCCGGCTGGATCGCCTATGCAGCCGGTGTTGCCGGCGGAGCCGACGTGACTCTCGTTCCCGAGAAGGACATCGACATCGACCACGTTTCGGCGCTGCTCAAGTACAACTACGATCGCGGCAAGCACTACGGCATCGTCGTCGTCGCCGAGGGCTGCCATCTGCCAGAAGTCGGCCAGGTCGTCAATCCCGATGCGCAACTCGACTCCTTCGGCCATGCCCGTCTTTCCGGCATCGGCGAAAAGCTGGCCAGCCTGATCGAGAAGAAGACCGGCTTCGAGACTCGCTCTGTCAATCTGGGACACACCCAGCGCGGCGGCGTTCCCACGGCCTATGACCGCATCCTCGGCCAGCGCTACGGCCTGCACGCCATCGATATGGTCCATGACAAGAAGTGGGGGCGCATCGCCGTTCTTCAGGGGCTGGACGTCACCGACATCACCATCAAGGAAGCCATCGCCCACAACCGCCGCCTCGACCAGCGCTTCTTCGACGTGATCGCCGACCTGGAAGCGAAGGTCTAGGACCTTCTAACATTCTATAAATAAACAACTTGCCGCGAAAGATGGTCCTTCTTCTTTCGCGGCAAGTTCTTTCGGTTGACAATCGAATTTTCCGGCTTGTGCTACAATGTTTCTATCTGGAGGTGCATATGCGTCCCGAGAGTACAACCAATATCTAAGCGGAAATACTGGCGGCATCCTCTGCTTCCAGCCTGGAGTTACGGCTGCTCGGTCAGCCGGTTATGGCGTGAGAGTTCGTGTTGTATCCGGTTGAGAATCTGGATCGTCTCAGGCGGCGCGGTTTTGGTCAGCGCATAAAAGTCGCCCTTCTCGGTATTGAAATCCGCATTTACATACTCAGGATAGATACGCCCATATTTCGCGGCCTTGCGAAGCACGGCCACTGCCGCTTTTTTCGCAAATCCGCTGTGAGCCGAAAGCCGGGCGTAGTAGCAGGCCAGATTGTACAGCGCATTGCAGGTAAATTCCTTGTTCGTCGTTTGCTCCCATTCCCGGTATTTCAATCCCTTTCGCAGTTGACCGATGGCCAGGCGCAGACCTTCGCCGTTGGCCCGCGCCGGAGCCAGATCTGCTTCAATCACGGCCAGATTGTAATAGGCGCGCAATTGCCGGGGCTGGGCGGTAATGCTGTCTTCAAAGCAGCTTCGCGCGCGGTTCAATGTATCTTGCAGCTCCGCACGGCGGGAGTTCGAGCCTGAGCCGGGCAGGGAGTTCAGAACCCGGTAGTACACGATGTGAACATTGCCCAGATCGTTGAGAAGGTAGAAGCTCGATCCAGTCTTGCGAATTGCCAGAGAGAGCAGGTATTGGGCGTGTTCCAGGTCTCCCAGCGATCCCGATCCACGCTCCCGCTCATAACTGAATTTGGCCGAATAAAACTGCGCCAGACGCCGCAGGTTGCGCGCAAATTCGTCGGGCTGGTCGTCATGCCCCACAACTTCATAGGGAAAAATCCTCTCCGCAGAGAGAAGCTCCTGACGCAGCTTCATGGGCAAATTGCCGTAAAATCGTCCGCCCAGGCTGTGCGCCGGCGAAATCTGCGACAAAGCCTTGTCGAGATTGGGCAGATTCGCATTGGCCTCCTTGCGGCGCTCCTCCAGCAGCGAGAAGGTTGTGAATCGCTGTCTTGCCTCGGCCAGGATGGCGTTCGTGTCCTGAGTGAATCCGGCAAAGCGGGCATTCGCCTCCGCCAAAATGCCTTTCGCCTCGTCGGCAAAGCTGCGTGCGCTGAATCCGGCGGCGATGCCCTGGGCGATGGTGAACAGCCCCGAAGCGGCCAGAATCAGCTCCAGAATCCAGCGCAGTTCGTCGATCTTATCCTTCAGCTCGGCGGCTGTCAGCGTTGCTTCGGATGAAGAGTTGGCGGCCAGAACCCGTATATCGGCTATACCGAAGGACAACAGGACAAAAACCACGGCGATAAAGGCGAATGGCATCCACTTGGCCACGGCGCGCACCGTCTTTTGGCCCGCGGACGGCAACTGTTTTTTCTGGACGATTCCAGCCATGAGAGAACCTCGCAAAGACAATTGCAATGAAGTCTAGCATGGCGCCGGGAGATCGTCCTCTAAACTGCTTACAGCCGATGCAATACCGCCTCTACACTCCGGACGACTTCGACGCTCTCTATGCCATTGAAGAAAGCTGCTTTGATCCGCCCTTCCGCTTCAGCCGGCGGCAGATGCGGACGCTGGTGCGGCGCTCTGGCTCCGCAGTTTGGCTGGCGGAGAGCGATGAAGGCCTGACCGGCTTTGCCATCGTTGAGTGGGCGAAGCGCGCAGACGGGGTTTCGGCTTACATTCAGACCATTGAAGTCATTCCCCAGGCGCGAAGCCGCGGCGTTGGCCGCGAACTACTGCGCCGCATTGAAGACTCCGCGCTGATGGCGGGCGCTCTATGGATCAGGCTGCATGTGGATGCCGAGAACCCGGATGCAATCCGCCTCTATGAGACGCACGGCTATCGCTGCGAAGGGCGGAAGGAGAACTTTTATCCGCTCGGACGGGCCGCGCTCATCTACGTCAAAGCTCTGGATTCTTGCGTTGGAATGATTGATCCGCCTCACCAGGGCTGAAACAAAATCGAGCCTCATTTTTGCACGATGATCCGGCGCAGGAATGAGGCTCGAAGTTTGTGCGGCAAAACAGGCCCTAGTTGGCGCTGGTCCCCCAGATGATTCCGCGTCCATTGGTGCCGACATACACGGTTCCAAAGGTGCGCATATCGCCGGTCACGCAGTTGACTCCACCACCCCACTGATGCGTGCTGTCATTGATCTGAATCCAGCTACCGCCATTGGTGGTCGAACGGTAGAGTTCGCTTACGCCGCCGGTGAGAGTTCCATACAGATAGAGGGTCAAGTTGCTGGAGCCAGCCGCGGCCTTCCCGAAGGAAAAATAGTTCGCCGAAGCGACGCCGGAGAGAGCCGTCAATTGCGGAGAACTGGCGCTGCCCGTGTTGTGGTAGAGGCCGTTCCCGGAGGCCAGCCAAAGGTCGCCTTGCGCGTCAGGCAGAATGACCAGGCATCCGGTCTGGGAGCTGCAATTGGTTGGAAGGCCGGTTTGCACCGAGGTCCATGTCTTTCCCTGGTTGGTGCTGAGGTAGAGCGCGCCTCCGGCAAATCCGTAGAAGACACCGGGCGTCACGCGGTCGCTCACTACCTGTGTCACCACGTCATTCCCGTTGGAATTGACGGAACTTGCGGGAAGGCCGGTGGCCGCGGTCCAGGTTGCGCCTTGATTGGTCGAGTACCAGGCAGAGGCAGTGTTCAGCGGAGTCCAGACCATGGAGGATCCATCCGGCGCAATCGCAATGCTGCCGCCGCCTGAAGTTGCCCCGGTCGTCGTCGAGGTCCAGGTGGGAGTGCCGGCAAAGCCCGTCCAGGTTAGCCCTCCGTCGGTCGAGATCGTGCCCCATGGAGTGTTGCTGGCGGCGGTTGAGCCATTGGCCGCATTGCCCTGCGTTGCGCGGACGACGGTGGTAGGCGTGTTCTGCTCAAAGTCCATATCAGACGGATAGTAGCGCGGACTCGAATACATTCCCTGTGCCGGCGAGACGGTCAGATTGGTATGTGCGAATCCGTAGATGTCTCCCATGCCGCTGAGCAGGATGGTATTGCCGGAAGGCGGCGCAATCGCCATGCCCAGAGAAGCCTCTTCCACTCCGTTGGCTCCGACGGTCCAATTGACTGTTTTGCCGGAGTCGGCGCCGGTCAGGTTGGTGGACTCCCAGATCGTTGCGCCGGTGCCATACATCGTATGATCCGAGTTGAAGGGATCGATGACGATGCTGCCCACCCAGTTGCCGCTGCCGACGTTGGAAACGTTGCCCCCAAAGGCCAGGTACGGCGAGAGGCTTCCGTCATGTATGCCGCCAGTGGCAGACACATCCTTCCAGGTAGCGCCGTCGTTGGTCGAACGGTAGATGGTGTCGCCGGGATAATACTGATCGATGGTGGCCAGCAGCAAAACCCCTGCGTGGCTGGGATCGACCGCGATGCCGCCATAGCCTGATTCGCTGGTATTGCCTGCGCTGTTGGGTGGAATCACGATCTGCTTCCACGTTCCCGATGTCCAGCTTGCGCCGGGGGTGAACTCCCAAAGCTGGCTGGCCCCAATCCCTCCCGGACCGGCCTGATCGCCATAAAGCACATAGAGATTGCCATTGGGGCCGAGAACAGCATGAAGCGGCGCCATCGGATCGGAAGCCGTTGCGAACGAAGGCTGCCCACTGACGGCCGTGAAGGTGCTGGTTGCGCTGCCGCCGTTCGTGGTCACGTAAACTCCCACTGGATCCGTGACGCCGTTGGTTGTGACGCCGGTTCCTGCCACGGCCACGTAAACCGCCGGTGTCGCCGTCCCGCTCGATCCGCTGGAGGCGATGGGAACCACGGAGACCACGCCGCTGTTGTTCGCCGTCGAAGTCACTGGCAATCCAGACACCTGCGTCCATGAAGAGCCGTGATTGGTCGAAATCTGCAACCCCGCCCGCCGCGTGCCGAAGTACACAATCCCCGGCGAGTTGGGATCAACTGCGATGCGCTCGCCGGCGTTGCGTCCGCTGTCATTCGAGCCATTCTGGAAGCTCAGAGGAACGGTCGTGAAAGTGTTTCCCTGATCGTCGGAAACCAGCATCGCTCCGTTGCCATCCCACCCAGATGTCTTGGGATTACAGGATGCGGCAGCGCAAGCGTATTCGCCAACGGCAATGTAGAGACGGTTGGAATCGGTTGGATCCAGGCCGATGGCCTCCGGGCCACCGTACGACCAGTTTGCCGGGCTGATCCAATCCAGCAGCGGAACCCACTGCGTATCATTCGGTCCCCAGCGATACGCGCCGCCCATGTCAGTGCGGGCATACATCAGGTTCTGCAATTTGGGATGGAAGTAGAGGCCGGGAACGTAACCGCCGGCAACAATCTTCACGTTGCTCCACGCATAATTGGGACCTGACGATACTGCGGTCACGCTCAGCATCACGCTCGATGTCGCCGTGGTGTAATCCGCCGTGTCGTTGGGCGTGAAGGTAACGTTCAGTTTCACGCTGCCCACCGTGGACTCGACGGTCCCTGCCGCGGGAGAGTAGACGAATGTGCCGGCTACGTTAGCGCTCGCATCAAGCTGAGAAGAACTGAGCGCCGTTCCCGCAGGCACGGAGGCCGGTGTGGCCCATGTGATGGTCGGCGTGGTCTTTGTACCTGCCGCGGTTACGCTCAGCATCACGCTCGATGTCGCCGTGGTGTAATCCGTCGTATCAGTGGGCGTGAAGGTAACGTTCAGTTGCACGTTGCCCGCTGTGGACTCGACGGTCCCTGCCGCGGGCGTGTAAACGAAGGTGCCCGCTACACTGGCCGTCGCATCAAGCTGAGAAGTGCTGAGCGCCGTTCCCGCAGGCACAGAGGCCGGTGTGGCCCAAGTGATGGTGGGCGTGGTCTTTGTGGGGATGGGCGTGCTCGACGAACTGGAGCCGCATGCAGTGATGCAAATTGATAGAACAAACAAAGCGGATAAGATGGAAATTTTTTCTACAGTGAAACCAGATTCGTTCATCGAAATAGCCTTTCATTACGCAGTCTCTCACAGTTTTTTCCGCCGCATTTCAGCCAGGGAAGAGCCGTTTGAAGCGATACACCATCCTTGTTCTCTCGAAGCGAAGCATATGGAAAGAGATAGGAAGGATTTCACGCTTTTTCCGATCGGCGTAAAATGAAAGAAATAATGTCGATCCATAATCCGAATCTTCCCAAGTCTGTTCTTGCGTTCAGAGATTATTCGCTGCAGGCCTTTTTTCACGATCTGCTCGCCGGAATCACGGTGGGACTTGTCGCGCTGCCATTGGCGATGGCCTTTGGCATAGCCAGCGGTGTCACTCCGCAGGCAGGACTCTATACGGCTGTCGTCGCCGGCTTTTTGATCTCCGCGCTGGGCGGATCGCGCACCCAGATCGGCGGACCTACGGGCGCTTTTGTTGTGATCGTGGCGGGAATTGTGGCCCGTTATGGCATGAGCGGCCTGGCGATGGTGACGCTGATGGCTGGCATCGTGCTCTTGGCGATGGGCCTCACCGGCCTGGGCGCTGCCGTCCGCTTCATTCCCCGCATGGTGGTCGTCGGCTTCACCAATGGCATAGCTGTCCTCATCGCCTCGACGCAGCTCAAGGACTTCTTCGGCCTGCGTGTCGGGGCTGTTCCCAGCGAGTTTCTGCCGCGCATCAAGCTGCTCGTCGCGCACTCCGCCACGGTGAATCCGACTGCGCTGGCGCTGGGACTCGGAACGTTGGCGGTCCTGCTCCTCATGCCGCGCATCACCAAGCGGGTTCCCGCTTCCATCGTCGCTCTGCTCGCCGCCACGGGAGTGAGTGTCATCTTTCATCTGCCCGTCGAGACCATCGGCAGCCGCTTCGGCGGCATTCCCCGTGGCCTGCCTCCCATTGCCCTGCCAGACTTTCATGCCGAGCATATTCTGCCATTGATTCCGGCGGCATTTACCGTGGCGCTGCTGGCGGCGCTGGAAAGTATGCTCTCTGCCGTGGTGGCCGATGGCATGACCGGCGACCGGCATAACTCCAACGTCGAACTGGTGGCGCAAGGCATCGCCAACATCGTCTCGCCGATCTTCGGCGGCATTCCCGCCACCGGTGCCATCGCCCGTACCGCGACCAATATCCGCGCCGGCGCTCGCTCGCCGGTTGCCGGCATGATCCATGCGGTCACGCTATTGACGATTTTGCTGGTCGCCGCACCGCTGGCCAGTTACATCCCGCTCGCCACGCTGGCCGCCGTGCTCTTCGTCGTCGCTTACAACATGGGCGAGTGGAATGAGATCGGCGGCATCCTGCAACTGGACTTTACGGCGATCTCGGTCTGGCTGGTCACCTTTGCGCTCACGGTCTTTGCCGATCTGACCGTTGCCGTCGGGGTCGGCCTATCGCTGGCCGCACTGCTTTATATCTATCGCATCGCCGACACGACGACCGTCACGCCGGTTACCGACGAATACATCCGCGACGGCCTCTCGCACTCGCTGCAAGGACGCATCCTGCCGCCCTATGTCACGCTGTTGCGCATACACGGGCCGTTTCTCTGGGGCACCACGGAAAAGCTGGTCGAGGCGACAGCCGATATCGATGCGTTTCAGCAGGTCGTCATCCTGCGGCTGCGCAATATGACGGCCATCGACGCCAGCGGCATTCACGCGATCGAGAGCTTTGCCAAGCGGCTGCACGACTCCGGCCGCACCATGCTGCTGTGCGGCGCCATGGAGCAGCCCTCCAAGCTGCTCAGCGGAAGCCGCTTCCTGGAACGCATCGGAGCGGAGAACTTCATGCCCAACATTCAAGCCGCGCTGGACCGGGCCAAGGCCGTTCATGCAGCCAGCCGCACGCGGCGCCGGAAGAGCCGCGAAAGCTCCTCTTGATGATTGCGTTTCCTTCATGATGGCAGAGCTGCGTCGCTTGCATTCAACAACGTACGCGCCAGACGCAGATCGATGCGGCCATGTGAACAGCGCCCTGCACAACCGGCTTCAGCCACAACCTAACGATATATCTCAGGAATGAAGTTCTGTTCCTGAATGGGCGGGCGCACGTATTTGGATTTCTCCAGCTTGGGCAGCTCCAGAGGCGCGGGAGTCAGGTCGCGGTAGACAAACTGGGAAAGCAGATGCCGGATGACATTGAGCCGGGCGCATTTTTTGTTTTCCGCATTGACGACGAACCAGGGAGACATCTTGGTATCGGTCACGGCGAACATCTCATCTTTGGCGCGCGAGTACTCCGCCCAATGCTTGCGCGATTCCAGGTCCATGGGGCTGAGCTTCCAGCGCTTCGTCGGATTTTTCATGCGCTCCTGAAAGCGCCGCTCCTGCTCTTCGTCGCTGACCGAAAACCAGTACTTGATGAGGCGAATCCCGCTGCGCTGCAACATCCGTTCGAACTCCGGGCAACTCTGCATGAATTCCAGATACTGCGCCTCGGTGCAGAAGCCCATGACGTGTTCGACGCCGGCGCGGTTGTACCAACTGCGATCAAAGAGCACGATCTCGCCAGCCGCGGGCAGATGAGCAACATACCGCTGAAAGTACCATTGCGACTGCTCGCGCTCGGTGGGAGTGGTCAGCGCCGCCACTCGGCAGACGCGTGGATTGAGAGATTCGGTAATGCGCTTGATGGCGCCGCCTTTGCCGGCCGCGTCCCGTCCTTCGAAGAGCACCACCACGCGCATCTTCTCCTGACGCACCCATTCCTGGAGCTTGACCAGTTCGACCTGCAAGCGGCTAAGCTCACGCTCGTAGTCGCAGTCTTTTCCCAGCCGCAATGTCTTCGTCGCGGCCTGAACCGGCGCAGGCAGATCTCCAACCGGCTGATTGCCGACGGCTGGCGTTCCCTCCGGCTCCGTCTCTTCATGATTCTTCTTTTGCTTGTCTTTCATCCGGTTTCTCCCACTCCACACGCGGCCACTGCTCCTATCGGCAGAAATTGCCGCAACGAGAATGATAATCCGGAAAGATCAGGTGTTGGGCGCTGAAGTCATACTGGATTGAGAATTGAATCCCCGGCAAGCGTCTTTCTTCTGGAGTGTCTCACTGTGCTCCGGTCGAGAAGGCTTTGGTAGTAACTCACGGTGCGTCCCAGAACGTTTCCATTGACGTAGTGGTCGAGAATCCAGGCGCGGGCGGCTCGGCCCATGCGATACCTCCGCTCCGGATTCCCCAGTAATTGCAGCACCGCTTCACGGATGGCGACTGGATAGCCGGGAGGAATCAGCAGTCCGGTCACCTCCGGAACCACCGCGTCGCGCGAGCCTGTGGACAACGTGGTAATCACAGGAATTCCCGAGGCCGCGGCCTCCAGAACGACATTGGGAAAGCCCTCCCGCCAGGTGGGCAGAACCATCACATCCATGACGCGATAATAGGGCGCGGTGTCGGCCACATAGCCGGTCGTATGAATGCGTGGATGATTCCGTATGAATGCGCGCAGATTGCGGTCGAGCGCGTCTTCGGCGGCGTCAAACCAGCCCACCAGAAGGAGATGCGCGCTGGGCCGGACCGCCAGGATGGCGTCAAAGGCCTCGATCAGTTCAGGTAGGCCTTTGTCGCGGGTCAATCGGCCGACAAAACCCACCACCGGCGCTTCCATCGGCAGGCCAAGCTCTTCTCGCAGGTTGTTTGAACCAGGCTGAAAGCGCTCGACATCGACGCCATTACTGCTGCCGCCACCCAACAGTTGCAGTTTGCGCTCCGGTGCCACGCCCAGCGCCAGCGCCTGTGTGCGCAGACTTTCGCTGTTGCACAGAACGACATGGGAACAGAGTGCAGCCACTCTCTCGGCAGCCAGAAGAAGGCGCCGCTTGAAGCCGCTACAAGTCTCCAGCTTCAGGCCGCGAAGAAAATAGACCCTGGTGGGCACGCCGCAAAGCAAGGCCGCAATCGAGCCTAGCAGTCCCGCCTTCGGCGTACTGAACTCCGTCATCTCCGGCTTTATCCGGAAGAGCAGCCAGCATAGGCGCGCCAGAGCGACGAGATCGGCCACGGGCGCAATCTCCCGCTGCATGGGAATCGCAATCGACTCCACCCCCTCCGCCGCGGCTGTACGAGGAAGCAGATCTCCTGGACTGGAGACCAGAGTGACCTGGAAGCCGGCCTCGCGCAGAGTGCGCAGGCGTCCGCCCAAAACCAGGCAGGTTTGCGCGCTGGTGATGCCGACAACAATGCGGGGTTTGAAGGTAGAGCTTAGCGGCTGCATCCGGCGAGCCGTGGAGGCTGAAAACTCTCTGCGCGCAAGGCAAAAATGACGCAAGAAGCCGCGATGAGCGGTATGAATGCTGCGTTTGAACACGAGCCCCTCCCCAGAAAGGACCTTCGCGCTCTGAGCGGATTTCCGCATCGGATACGCGTATGGAAAGGTGCTCGACAGACTCGGAAGCTCATACTTGCCTGAGGTTTGCCGGACAACTTCATGCCCTGGCAGAACCGCTTCCGTTCTCTGTGTCGGCCTCTCTCCTCGTGCAACGCAGATAGAGACCTGTAAAAGCCGGTCTCTTGCTGGAGATAAGCAGGATCAGTACTCTCAGGAAACATTAAATCGCCTAAGTATGTCAACAAGAAAATATCTTCAGGAAAAACCTGTAGTAATTGCAGATAAATAAAGACATTTACTCTATACTCACGGAAATCCATGAGGTTTTCCACAGGCTATGAATTCCCGTTCACGGCTTCTTTTGCTGATTCCTCATCTCGGCGGCGGTGGCGCTGAAGGCGTGATGGCGCTGCTGGCGCGAGGCCTGTCGGCGGAGAAGTATGAGCTGCATCTCGCTGTGATGACGGAAGAAAAAGAGGGCGCGAGGCCGCTGCCTCTCTGGGTGCAGATCCATCATTTAGGCGCGTCCCGCGTGCGTTTTGGAGCCTTCGCCCTGCTGCGGCTGGTCCGCAATCTGAAGCCGGATTTGATTCTGTCGGGAATGTTTCATCTGAATTTTCTGGTGCTTCTGCTGCGTCCGCTCTTTCCCAGACGGACTCGCGTTCTGGTGCGGCAGAACGGAAGCCTCTCCGCGCCATTGGCCTCAGGCGGAGCAAACTTCCGGACGCGGCTGCTTTACCGGCTGCTGTACCGCTATGCGGAAAAGCTAATCTGTCAGTCACGGGCGATGGCCGACGAACTCCAGCGCGAGCTGCGTCTCGACGTAGACCGTTTGGCAGTGCTGCCTAACCCGGTCGATGTGGAAGAGATCCGCAACTCCATCCTTCAGAATCAAATCGTCTGGCCAGGACGCGGACCGCATCTCTTGGCGATCGGGCGGCTGGCGCGCGAGAAGGGATTTGACCTGCTGCTGCGCGCGATGGTTCTGGTGCGGCGGGAGTTTGCCGAGGCTGGCCTGCTGATTGCCGGCGCCGGACCCGAAGAGGCAGCGCTGAAGGCCGAGCGCCATCGGCTGGGGCTTGACTCCGCAGTAGACTTTGCCGGCTGCCTGACGCCTCCCTGGCCGTGCTTTGCGGATGCGACTCTTTTTGTGCTTTCGTCGCGGCAGGAAGGGCTTCCCAATGCATTGCTGGAGGCGGTTGCCGCTGGCCTTCCCATTGTGGCTTTACCGGCCAGCGCGGGCGTGGTGGAGTTGCTGCGCGATCGGGCTGGAGTATGGCTTGCCCCGGAGATCTCCGCCGAGGCACTGGCTGCCTCGCTGCTTGCCGCTCTGGCCGCGTTGCAGCCAGGGGAGCGCTTTGCTCACCGTTTCATCGAAGAGTTCCAGATGGACCGCGCGATCTTGGCCTATGAAGACCTCATCGACCGGACACTCGCGCAGACGCGTTGTTGAATCATGCCGCGCCAGGCGGCTCATGCGGAAGCAGCTTCCAGCTCCAGTACCAGAGAAAAAGAAAGGTGCTGACCGTCCACATGGATGTGGCCAGAGCGATTCCGGCTACGCCCATCCAGCGCATGAAGACGAGATTGAGCACCACATCCAGAGCCAGATTCAGCGCTCCGCAGTAGAAGATCAGGTCTGTGCGCCGCATCGCCACAAGAAAGCGGTAGAAGACCCGGCTGGAGACAAAAAACGGAATCTGAATCGCATACATCGCCAGCACCGGCGTCACCAAAGCCGTATCGCTCGGCTTGAAGGCTCCGTGCTGAAAGGCGGTGCGAATCAGCCAGTGCGATCCGGCGATCAGCGCCAGGGCAATCGGCGTGGAGACCAACGCCGTGAGCCGCACCCAGGTGCGCAGCGTCTGCCGGCAGCCGGACCAATCCTGGTGGGCGATCATGCGCGAGAAATGCGGGACGACCGCCGAGGAGACCGCTCCGGCCAGCAGCGTAATCACCACGCTGACGAAGCGATTGGCATAGGCCAGCGCGGAGACGCTCCCCGCCGGCAGCATCGCGGCCATCGATTGATCCACCAGCAGCCCGCCCGAAGCCACTACGCCGCTCAGCAGCACCGGTCCGTACTGCCGCGCCACCTCTCGGGTCGATTCCGTGCCACCGTGCCACCAGAGCCGGAAGCGATAGCCGTGCGCGTCCATCATTCCCGCGACGACCACGGCATGAATCAAAGCGCCAATCAGCGTTGCATAGACCATCGCCCAGATGCCATAACGGCCGCCCCAGACAAGCGCAGCCACAATGATCGCCGCCGGAGTCGCCACAGGCGCCAGAGCCGGCAGGGCAAAACGGTCAAAGGTATTCAGCACGGCTGTGCAATTGGTGGCGATTCCAGTGATCAGCACAACCGGCAGCAGGGCGTAGAAGAGCCGGATTGAAAGCGCGAGTTTTTCCGGCGGAAAGTGCGAGGCAATCAGCGGAAAGAAGCCGTGCGCGGTGAGAGCCATCCCCGCCGTCGCCGCGGTCAGCAGCAGACAGACCCACAGCATCGAACTGGAGAGAAGCTGCTGTGCGCGCTCATGGCCCTCTAACTCCCGCACCCGGATCAGCGTCGGCACCAGCGCCTGATTCATCGACTCCGAGATCAGGTTGATCAGAAGATTGGGAATCAGAAAAGCCGCCAGAAATGCGTCCATCGCATCTGTGCGGCCATAGACTCCTGCTACGGCAAACTCCTTGAAGGTGGCGACAATCTTGACCAGAATCCCCGCCGCCGTGACCGACGCGGCTGCGCGGAAGATGCGGCCGTTGACGCTGCCGCGCTGGAAATGCTTCGTGAGTTGGGAGAGCGAAAACATTCAGGCGAAGTTATCCGTCAGTCTACCAGCATTGTTTGGAGATCGTTACCCTTTAATTACCTGCTAGGATTTGAAAATACAAATATGGAGGTAGACGAAAAGCAGGGAACACGAAGCAGGGAAGGCCTGATCTTTGGTCCGTGGTCATTTTTATAGTGTGCGCGCTGGGGCGGGAATTATCTGCAACCGCCTTTCAACTTCACTCTATGCGCTTCAAGAACGATCAAAAATGGATATGCAGGTTCGTAGTTGTCTTTCTGATGGAATTTGTACCAAGTGGCACACCGAATGGGAGGACAAATTCACGAAGTACGATCCCTCAGGGGCTAGAGCATATTAGTAAATAGTGTAGACTATATTTGGCGAGACTCTGCGACGAACACAGCTATGGGGAAACCCCTTGGGGATGATTTGCGCCGTAAATTGCTTTTCGCTTACGATCAGGGCGA
>Ga0181528_10000728_pt1 | contig 21949 bp, 31 predicted proteins | sample PEATcosm2014_Bin_47_FD_119742 | JGI IMG/M metagenome (GOLD analysis project Ga0181528, IMG submission 119742) | Peatland microbial communities from MTU Mesocosm Facility, Houghton, MI, USA - PEATcosm2014_Bin10_10_metaG | ecosystem: Environmental > Terrestrial > Soil > Wetlands > Peat | place...
CGGATGAAAATCACAGCCTATAATCCACATATCGGCTCCTTCTCCCGAGCCTTTGGTCGACTTAGCAGCAACCACTGTACTCCGGGGCGCGGGAGCCGATCCCGTCATGAAATCAGAGTTGGCTCTGTTCCAACTCTGGGGTTCTGCCTGTTGCGGGGTGCTGAAGTAACAGTTAAGGTTTTACAGCTTTCAAAGTCGCACAGATTCGAACTACGGGAGCATCCTCGTGATCGCAAAATTGAAATTGGCGGGAATTGTGTTTCTGACCGGCTCCTTATTCGGGTTATTCGCACAGCCCGTGTTGGCCAAGTCAACGACGGTTCACATAGGCACCGGAAACATGGCGGCCATCCTGATGACGCCCGACGGTCCGGGCCCTTATCCGGCTTTGTTGGTGCTTCATACCAGCGGAGGCATGGAATGCGCAGACACGGACTTCGCCAAGCGGATGGTCAACGAGGGCTATGTTGTACTGGTCCCTTATTTTCTGCAAGCGTACGGAATCCAGCCGAAGATGCGCGCCGAGGCTTTTACAACCTATGCGCAGGATATCTACTCGGACTTTGTGGCGGGTTTGAACCTGCTGCGGAATAACCCCAAGGTTGACGGCAAGAAACTCGGTGCCATCGGATTCTCAAATGGCGGCTACTTCGCGCTTTGGCTCGCCGCTACAGATCAGGTCCAGGCTGGCGTCTCTTATTACGGAGCGTTGACCGGAGCCGCTACCGACAGGTCGCTTGGCCTGTTCCGCGAGGTATTTACCAGCGGCAGTGCCCCTGTATTGATTTTGCATGGAGACAAGGATTCTATCGTGCCGGTCGAGAAGGCGATCCTGCTTGACTCGATCCTGACGGCGGCGCAGAGTCCCCATGAATTCCATCAGTATCCCGGCGCTGGGCATCGCTTTGAGCGCGATGGGGGCGCGAGCAACAAAGCCGCAGCGGCAGATGCCTGGCAGCGCACTAAAGATTTTCTGAGCAAGACACTCAATAAATAGTCAAATAGTCTATGTCGGTATTGCACTTCTTTCAGAGAGAAGGAAAAGAATATCCCTGCTAAAGCAAGCTCGATTCAAATCCTCTGGAGGCTCTTCCGGCCTCATACTCTGACGGCTTCCTTTATCCCTGTCCTCACTGGAACGGCGCTGGCGTGGAAGGCAACCGGGCATCTGCACTGGACGCTCTTTCTTGCCATGCTCGTGGTAGCGACCTTCATCCAAGCAGCGACAAATATGTTCAATGAGTATTTCGATTACGTGAAGGGACTCGACACTCCCGACTCGGTTGGAATCGCTGGGGCCATCACGCAGGATGGAGTCCAACCGCGAACCATCCTCTACACCGCGTTGGCGACTCTCACCGCAGCCATGCTTCTGGGAATCTACATCTGCGCCCACAGTAGCTGGTGGCTGGCATTGATTGGAGCCGTCTCCGCGCTCGTGGGTTTTCTGTATTCCGGGAGCCCGTATCCAATCTCAGCCTCGCCATTCGGGGAGTTGATTGCCGGCGGACTTATGGGCACTGGAATTGTCCTCCTATCCTGTTTCATCCAGCAAACCTCAATTCACCTGCATGAAGTGCTGATGTCAATTCCACTGACGGTTCTGATTGGCGCAATCCTAACGGCAAACAATATCCGTGATATAGAGGGTGACAGGGCAAATGGCCGCCGTACTTTGGCAATTCTCTTGGGTCACAAGTGGGCAGTCCGATTTCTAGCCTGTAGTTTACTTTCGGCAAATCTCTGGGTCGTTCTGCTCGTTCTCCTCGGAGTCTCATCTCCTTGGGTGCTCATCGCTCTTGGAAGCCTTCTTCCATCAGCTCTTGCGATTCAGAGATTTCAGAGCAAACCAACTCTAGCCGAAATGATGGTAGGAATGCAGCGAGTGGCCCAGACAAACACCATTTTCGGCACTCTCTTCTTGATTGGTCTATTAATAGGCAATTGAATTTCTGGCACCAAGCCAAGGATGGCGGTTGGCTATAGGTTATCAAGCCTGGTGCCCCACATCTGCCGCAGTCAGCAGATGTGGGTCGCAGCATGGCGCGAGCGGGCGGAGTTGGCGCAATTCCAACTCTGGGGCTTTCCATGGATAGCTTCATAGTCACCCACTGAAGTAGCCGTACGGCCAATGTCTGACAAGTAACAATACGGAATCCTACGATAGCACTTGAGTACATCAATATGCCTCAAAATAGGTGCACGCGACCCGAAATCGCTGTTTCCGGCCTCTCCTCAACGCTCCCAAAACTCGTCCTTTTTCTGCGAGGCACACGTTCGCGCCTCGAAAACGCTCCCGTTTGTACCTGTTCTGTACTCGGTCAAGTGAAACTTCTTGCCGATTCCTCCCAACCATCTGATTCCACGCCACATAGAGTTTTTCCCAAAGTGAGGGAATTAGCCCTCGAATTTGCTATCCTGAAGATAGATGGATACACCGACGCGAGATTTTGAACTTCAACTTTGGAAATTTGAAACCTTGCGAAACCTTGAAACCTGGCCTCTAACCCTTTTGTATTCAAATTTTTAGCGGCAAATATAAGGGGTGGGGGGTATATGGGAGGCCAGATGTGGGATTGCAGCCTGTCAAGCCCACAATTCTCGAATTAATCCCTAACTAACTGATTCCAGTACAGATAGATTTCGCCATCCACTGAGGGGATCGCCTCCGCAAACTGATATCCTGAAGATAGAGATGGGTTTCGAGTTCGGACTCACCAGATACACTGACCCGCGGAAATGCTTGAGGTCAATGCGATTCCCGCCCAAGCAAAATGCGCGCCCGCAGGCGCGCATGATTGCGTACGCCTGCCTCCCTGGCCGTTGAGCGGGGGAGGCAGACTTTGAAAATGTAAGACTACGCCTTCGGCTCTTCGCCGCCCTCGGCCGCTGGGCCTTGAGACTCTTCCATCGCCTTGCGCGTTTCTTCGGCGCGCTTGGCACGGAGTTCGGCGCGCTTTGTGCGCTTCTCATCAACTACCTTCTCGCTGCCGAGAATCTCGATGAAAGCCTTTGCGCCGCCGTCTCCCTTGCGGAAGCCGGTGAGAATGATGCGCGTATAACCGCCATTCCGGTCGCCGAAGCGCGGGCCGATGGTCTTGAACAATTTATCGACTGCCTCGGGGGTCATAAGATACGAAGCTGCCAGACGGCGTTGTGCAACGCCGCCCTTTTTGCCGAGCGTAATCATCTTCTCAGCATGGGACTTCATTGCCTTGGCCTTGGTTACGGTGGTCTCGATGCGCTCCTCGATGATCAGAGAGGTGACGAGATTCCGCAGCAAAGCGCGACGGTGGGAGGTGTTCCGGCCTAATTTCCAACCTGCTACACGATGACGCATGACTCAATCCTTGATATCGCCGGAGCCGCTGACATTCCGGCTGAACTTAACACTCCTCGGCGGGGCCGGGAGAATTGCGGGAGACGCCTGAAGCCCCTCCCGCAAGAAACTTAGTAGCTCGGGTTGCCATCTCCACCGGAGCCGAACGTGGGCGGCAGGCTGCTGCCCATGGTTGACTGGCTGGTAGCTACGGCGTTGCCGTGCTCGTCGATCTTCATTCCGAGGCCGAGACCCATTGAAGCAAGGATTTCCTTGATTTCGTTGAGTGACTTGCGACCGAAATTCTTGGTCTTCAACATTTCGGCTTCGGTCTTGCAAACCAGCTCGCCGATCGTCTGAATGTTGGCGTTCTTCAGGCAGTTGTAGCTGCGAACGCTTAACTCCAGCTCTTCCACCGAGCGGTTAAGATTCTCGTTGCGGATTTCCGGCTTGTTGTCCACCGAAATTCCGCTGGCTTCGACTTCTTCCTCGAAGTTGATGAAGATGTTCATGTGGTCCTTGAGCAGCTTGGCCGCCAGTCCGATTGCGTCGGGAGGCGTGACCGAACCGTTGGTCCACACTTCAAGGGCAAGCTTGTCGTAGTCGGTGATCTGACAGAGACGAGCCGCCTCGACGGCGTAGTTGACCTTGCGAACGGGCGAGTGGACGGAATCGATGGGGATGAACCCGAGTCCGAGATCCTCGTCGAAATTCTTGTCCGCCGAAACGTAGCCGCGCCCTTTCTTCAGGCGAAGCTCCATGTCGATCTTGCCGCCTTCGCTGACCGTCGCGATGTAAACGTCCTTGTCCAGAACCTCGACATCGCCGTCGGCTTCAATCATGCCGCTGGTGATAACGCCAGGCTGATCGGCACGTAGATAAATCATCTTCGGCGCGTCACCGGCAAGCTTGAATGGAATCTGCTTGAGATTCAGAATAATGTCGGTCGCGTCTTCAACAACACCCGGAATCGACTGGAATTCGTGCAGCACACCTTCGATTTTGACTGCGGTGATGGCAGCTCCCTCAATTGAGGAGAGCAGCACCCGCCGTAGCGCGTTTCCAATGGTGGTGCCGAATCCGCGCTCGAACGGCTGCGCCCAGAAGTGACCATACTTATCAGTCAGCGATTCAGAGTCCATCGCCAGGCGCTTAGGTTTTTGAAATCCCTTCCAGAGCATTCGTTTCTCCTCTTTCTTCGGCCGTTTGGCACTGCGGCCAAATTAGTCCGCAGGCGGATCTGGTCCGAGACAGGGTGACGCGGCACGGGTTGAGGACCGTGCCGCTTTAAGTTAGGTTGCTCGGCAACTGCAATTTGCTTGCGACAGTGCCGGCTTCCGCGGATCTGCACAAAGCTCGTGCAAAGCAAGTGCGCACAAGATTTCTCCGCGCTACTTGCTGTAAAGTTCGACGATGAGCTGCTCGTTAACGGGCAGGTTGATGTCTTCACGCCGAGGCAGAGCCAGAACGCGCCCCTTAAAGTTGTCGCGGTCAATTTCAAGCCAGGTCGGAGCCGTCTGATGCGAAGCAAATTCCTTCGCGCCTTCCAGAATAATGAGCTTCTTGCTGTTCTCGCGAACCGCGATCTCTTCGCCCACGTTGACCTGGAACGACGGAATGTTCACCTTGCGGCCGTTCACCGCAATGTGGCCGTGACGCACGAGCTGGCGAGCCTGACGGCGCGCAACCGCAAAACCAAGGCGGAATACGACAGAATCGAGACGGCGCTCAAGCTGCTGGAGCAGAATTTCGCCGGTGACGCCCTTTGCGCGAGCGGCCTTCTCGAAGTAATTGCGGAATTGACTTTCCTGCGCAAAGTACATGCGCTTGGCCTTCTGCTTTTCGCGGAGCTGGAGGCCGTAACCGACGATCTTCGCCTTGCGATCCTTGCCATGCTGGCCAGGCGCGAAGTTGCGCTTTTCGACCGGACACTTTTCCATAAAGCACTTTGCGCCCTTCAGGAACAGCTTAGTTCCCTCACGGCGGCAAAGGCGGCATACTGCATCTTTATAGCGGGCCAACTTATTCTCCTTCGGTCTATGAGCGGTTTACGGGAGTTGGAATCCTTTCCATCCCGCTCGAATCTTTGTCGTCCGGCACAGGCCGCGAATCGCGGCAATGCGTCCCGGGGCGCCACCACGGAGGGCGGCTACGATACTGCAATCAGACGCGTCGCTTTTTAGGCGGGCGGCAGCCGTTATGCGGAACCGGAGTGACGTCTTTAATCGTTCGGACTTCGACTCCAGCGGCGGCCAGCGCGCGAATCGCGGATTCACGGCCCGAGCCGGGGCCCGAGACGCGTACATCGACGGAGCGAAGACCGTGATCGCGCGCCGTATTGGCGGCGTTCATTGCGGCTTGCTGCGCGGCAAATGGCGTGCCCTTACGGGAGCCACGGAAGCCCAGCGAGCCGGAGCTCTTCCAGGAAATCACGTTACCCGATGGGTCGCTGATAGTGACAATCGTGTTATTGAAAGAAGCGCTGATCGTCACAAGCCCATGTGGGATGTGCTTGCGCTCTTTCTTCTTGAACTTCTTGCTCTTGCCCTTCTTATCCGGCGCGGAGGCACCGGCTGCTTTTGCTGCTTTCGCCATATTCCGTCTCTATTCCTGTTCTGGGTTTACCAGTAAGCGCTTTCCGTACGAACCGGCGGCTGGCGTCAGCGACCGGAGGGCCGTTCTGTGGCCCGTGCCCATCGCCAATCCCCTGCCGCTTATCTTGACGGCCTACGGAAGGACGCGACCTTGCGGCAAGGCGAAACTACTTAGCCGCCTTCTTCTTGCCAGCCACTGTCCCCTTGCGCGGACCTTTACGGGTACGGGCATTGGTGTGCGTGCGCTGTCCGCGGACAGGCAAGCTGCGACGGTGACGGTTGCCACGATAAGAGCCGATTTCAATGAGCCGCTTGATGTGAAGCGAGATTTCCTTGCGCAGATCGCCTTCAACCTGGCCTTCATTCTCGATCACCTGACGAATGCGATTCACTTCCTCTTCGCTCAGGTCCTGGATCTTCTTGATCGGATCGACCGTAGCCGCACCAAGAATCTTGACGGCGCGGGGCTGGCCAATTCCGTAGATGTAAGTGAGCGCGATCTTAGCCTGTTTGTCTCGGGGTAGATCGACGCCTGCAATACGTGCCATGTGTGTGTCCTACTCTGGGTTTCTATTTCCTGTTGCGCAGCCCGCTCAGGATTAACCTTGCCGCTGCTTATGTTTCGAGTTTTCGCAGATCACGCGCACCACACCATGGCGGTGAATGACCTTGCACTTATCGCAAATTTTCTTTACTGACGCCCGTACTTTCATTAGCCACTTCCTTGTTCAACTGCCTTTACGCCCAGCTTCCTGAACGCTCATCCAGCACGCTCCCTCGCGAACGTCACGCGGGAGAATGCCTTCCATCGGGGCCCTGCGGCCCTTCCTGCAAACACGCAAATACCCGCGAGTCCACTCGTCCATCGGACCTTTGCGGGTTGCGCGAACTTTCCGCTACTTGTAGCGGTACACAATGCGTCCACGATTCAGGTCGTAGGGAGAAAGCTCCACGGCCACGCGGTCACCTGGAAGAATTCGAATGAAGTTTTTGCGCATCTTGCCCGATACGTGCGCAAGTACTTCGTGGTCATTCTCAAGTTTAACCCTGAACATCGCATTGGGCAGTGGTTCCATCACCATTGCCATTACTTCAATCGCGTCTTCCTTACTCATCCAACCTCAATTTCAATCTCCAGCTTCGAGTCAATAGGGCCCGAAATCTGAAACTAATCGGTCAGGATCACCGGACCGTCTTTTGTAATGGCAACGCAGTGCTCAAAGTGTGCGCTGGGCCTTCCATCCTGTGTTACTGCCGTCCACTTGTCTTCCAACACTCGAACCGACGCTTCGCCTGCATTTACCATCGGCTCAATTGCGATGACCATACCCTCTTTCAACTTAAGGCCGTGGTCGCGTACGCCATAGTTAGGAACTTGCGGGTCTTCATGCAACTTCGTGCCTATGCCATGCCCTACAAACTCTCGGACGACGCTAAATCCGGCGGCCTCAACGAACTCTTGCACCGAGGCACCGATATCGCCAAGACGGCTTCCGATACGCGCAGCCGCAATTCCCTTGTACAGCGACTGTTCCGTGACCTCAACCAGGGCACGAGCCTCATCGTTGATAGCGCCTACCCCTACGGTTATGGCCGAATCGCCGTAATAGCCGTCCAGCACTACGCCGCAGTCGATGGAAACTATGTCGCCCTCGGCGAGCTTACGCTCCTCCGAAGGAATACCATGCACAACTTCCTGATTGATCGAAGTACATAGCACGCAAGGGTAATCGTAATACCCCTTGAACGCTGGCTTTGCACCCAGGTCGCGAATTTTCTTCTCCGCTGCACGCTCCAGGTCCATCGTACTCAGACCCGGCGCAACCAGTACTCTTACCGCATCCAGCACCTGCCGAACGATGCGACCACTTCGCCGCATTTTTTCGATCTCGCCGGCAGACTTACACACTATCGCCATGTTCGATTGCCTTAAATGCCTCAACCGTTATACTGTCCAAATCTCTTGCACCATCGATTTCGCTCAGTTGGCCCAACTCTGCGTAATATTTCACCAGAGGTACCGTCTGCGCCTCATAATTCTTTAAGCGTTCAATGATGACCTCATCACGGTCATCCTTACGCGTGACTAGTGCCGAGCCGTCTATGTCGCAGACGCCTTCGACCTTTGATCGCTGAGAGGTGTTAGCGTTGTAGATCCGGCCGCAAGTGGGACACGTCCGGCGTCCGGTAAGTCTTGGTAGTATTTTATTATACTCCACGACTAACTGGACTACAACCAACTGCTTGCGACCTGTCTCGCTTTCAAAGAAATGATTCTCGGCAAGATACTTGTCGAGCCACATCGCCTGTTTCACCGTTCGCGGAAAACCGTCGAGGATGAAACCGCGCACGCAATCCGGCTGCGCTAAACGCTCAGCAACCATCTGGCACACTAGATCGTCGTTAACAAGCTCCCCACGCTCCATCAGGCCGCCTGCTTGCCGGCCTAAGTCAGTGCCGCGGCGAAGGTTATCTCGCAGAATATCTCCCGTCGAAATTTGCGGAATACCGTAGTGTTCCGAGAGCCGTTTTGCCTGGGTACCCTTACCAGCGCCAGGCGCCCCCAAAAGAACGATCGGACCAATCAGACCTTCCGCACTCTTTACAACCGATACCGGGGTGGCCGCAGGTTCCATCACCTAGCCTCCAACAACATCAGTTTCTAGCTCTTTCTGAGCTAATGCACTTTACCACGCCCTGCGTCCTCGAATGCGACCGCTTTTCGGAGTGAACCCCTCATAGTGACGCATGATGAGCTGCGATTCGATCTGGTTGACCGTATCCATCGCCACGCCAACCACAATCAACAGCGAGGTTCCGCCAAAGTAGAAGTTCACGTTCAGGCCGTGCAACACCCAATTGGGCAGGTGATCGAAGATTCCGCCACCCATCCAGAGCGGTAAGTTGTTCAGATGAATACCTGCAATCATCCATTCCGGAATCAAGGAGATGACGATCAGGTACAACGCGCCGACCAATGTGATCCGGGTCAAGACATCATTAATGTAATTGCTTGTCCGAACCCCTGGACGAATCCCCGGGATGAACCCGCCGTACTTCTGCATATTGTCGCTTACGTCCTTTGGATTGAAGACGATGGACACATAGAAGTAGGCGAAAAAGAGGATTCCAACCGCATACAGAAACGTGTGCAGCGGTTCCCCCCAACCCAGGGCCTTGCTCAATCCACTGAAGAACGGACCAAAATACTTGTTATTCGATAGCGCGTAGCCAACGGTTTGCGGAAGAGTTAACACCGAGCTGGCGAAGATGACCGGCATGACGCCGCCGGAGTTGACGCGCAGCGGGAGATGGGTGGACTGACCGCCCATTACCTTGCGTCCAACAACCCGCTTGGCATACTGCACCGGAATGCGCCGCTCGGATCGCTCCACAAACACGATGAATCCAACCACCAAGACCATCACGCCCAACAGAAACACGATGCCGATTGGGCCGAGCGCGCCACCGCTGGTCGCCTTCAGGTACAGTTCGACGACTGCATGGGGCAAGCCCACGACAATACCGGTAAAAATGATCAGCGACATGCCATTGCCAATACCGCGCTGCGTGATCTGCTCGCCCAGCCACATGATGAACGTGGTTCCGGTGGTCAGCGTCAGCATGGTCATCAGCACAAAGGCAATGCCTGGGTTACGAACCAGTTGCTCGCCGCCGATTCCGCCTTTCAGCGTCATGGCAATGCCGAACGACTGCATCGCGCTCAGGATAACCGTCAGATAACGGGTCCACTGCGTGATCTTTTTTCGGCCCAGTTCGCCTTCCTTCTGCAGTCGCGCCAACGGCTCGTAAACCACTGTCAACAATTGCAAGATGATCGACGCGGTGATGTAGGGCATAATGCCCAGGGCAAAGATCGTCAATCGACGCAGGTTGCCGCCGCTGAATAGATCCACGAAGCCAAGCAATCCTCCGCCGGCGTTATCAAACAACCGCGCTAAGGCAGCAGGATCGATGCCCGGTGTCGGCAGGTGACCGCCGATGCGGTAGACGGCTAACAGCCCAAGCGTAAACAGAACGCGCTTGCGCAGGTCCGGGATTTTGAAGATGTTCGCTAGCTTCTCGAACATGGTAAGGGGGCCTCTGTACCTGTGCTGTTCGGGGCGCGGTTATTCCAAGGGAAGAACCGAACCCAGCCCGCCTGTTCGCAGCAGGTGGGCTTGGTGGTCTTACTTCTTACCGCGCTTAATCGGAGCAGGCTGCTTTACTTCGATTAGTTCAGCCTTGCCTCCCGCAGCGGTGATTTTCTGCTGTGCCGTCTCGCTGAACTTATGGGCATACACGGTGATGGCAGAGGTCAGATCCCCCACGCCCAACACCTTGATCAGTCCATTCTTCTTGCTGATGACGCGCAGCTCATAGAGAACTTCTGGAGTCAACTCAGTCACGCCAAGCTCAGCCAGCCGTGACAGGTTTACGACTTGGAATTCTTTCTTGAAAATATTGACGAAGCCGCGCTTCGGTAAACGGCGATGGAGCGGCATCTGGCCGCCTTCAAATCCGCGCATACTGCGCGAACCGGAGCGCGAACGCTGCCCTTTGTGTCCACGGGTCGAAGTCTTGCCCATGCCGGAGCCCATACCACGGCCCACACGCTTGCGGTTTTCATTCGCCTTGGCCGGCTTGTGAATCGTTGTCAGATTCATTGTTTATCCCTTGCTATGGTGCCAAACATGCTATTGGGCCGTCTGTGACAGCCGAACATCTCCGTACAAAATCAGAGCGTTCCCCGTGGCAAGCGGGCTGTTTCCTGGCGCCGCCGATATTCCGGCGACTCGGTTTGCGAATGTCCACTGCTGAGGCGGCAGCTCTGCCGTCTACCTGCAGACACTCGTATCGTGCAGTTCCGATCCGATCCGGCCTACTCGCCGAGAATCTGGATCAGATGCGGCACCTTGGCCACCATGCCGCGAATCGACAGTGTATCCTCGCGCTCAATGACCTGGTTCAGATGGGTAAAACCTAGACCTTTCACAACCAGTCGCTGCTTTGCTGGCGTGCAGTTCTGGGAAATCACCCACTTCAATTTCATCCGGGTGCCGGCCGGAGCCTCCACCCTCTGAGTCTTTGTACGTTGACGTGGCATGGTTTAGAGCTCCTCCACGGATTTGCCGCGATTGGCTGCCACTTCGGCACGGTCACGCAGCTTCTTCAGCGCGTCAAACGTAGCTTTAATGACGTTATGCGGGTTGGTAGTACCAATTGATTTGGTCAGTACATTCTGAATGCCCACCGATGTCATCACCGCGCGAACTGCGCCGCCAGCGATCACGCCAGTACCTTCCGGAGCTGGCTTCAGCAGCACCTTGCCTGCGCCGTAACGGCCCAGCGAGATGTGCGGAATCGAGGTGTGGGTGAGGTTTACCTTGATCAGATTCTTCTTGGCCGATTCAATTCCCTTGCGGATTGCCTGGGGAACTTCCTTGGCTTTGCCAGAACCGTAGCCAACCACGCCAGTGGAAGGGTCGCCGATCACGACCAGGGCCGCAAACGACATGTTCTTGCCGCCCTTAACCACTTTGGTCACACGGTTTATGTTGACGACCTGATCCTTCAGGTTGTAATTCCCGGCATCGAGCTTTTTCTTGACGATTGCCATTTGCTTGTCGATTCTCCTGGAGACCGCGCCTGCATCTCCGAAATCCAGCGGACTAACGGTTTGCACCTCGCCCGCTCTAACTCTGTCGCGCCCCTGCGGTAGGCTTACGCCACCACCGGAACTAGAACTTCAGGCCGCCTTCACGGGCAGCATCTGCCACGGCTTTGATCCGTCCGTGGTAAAGATAGCCACCCCGATCGAAGACAACCGATTCAATACCCTTAGCTTTGGCGCGCTCCGCAATTAGCTTGCCGACCTTCTTGGCGGATGCAATGTTGCCGCCGACGATGTGCTTCTTGCCATCCTTGCCCTGTTCGAGCGAACTGGCTGAGACTAGCGTTGCACCCTTGGCGTCGTCGATGAGCTGCACATATATGTGGTTGACCGAACGGTAGACGTTCAGGCGAGGCCGCGCAGTGGTTCCGGCAAGCTTCTTTCGTATCCGGGAATGAATTTTCTCGCGCGTTGCGTTCTTGGAAACTTTGACCAGCATTCTTCTTGTCCTTCGCTCCGGCCTCGTTCCCGGGTTTCGAGTACTTTGGCGGTTTTCGCCGCTAGGACTCAGTGCCGGGGACCGGTCTGTCCCAGCGAACTCGTTCGCCGGGGTTGTGCGGACGCCCGTCGGATTCTCGTCCGGCGAGCACCTTTGCATGTTGGCCGGGCTCTATGAACCCTGCCGTATCGAATGAGCGCGGCCAGCGCGCAACATTCGCGAATTACTTGGCGCCAGTCTTTCCGACCTTCTTCTTCAGCTTCTCGCCAACGTAGCGCACACCCTTTTGCTTATACGGGTCGGGCGGACGCAGCGATCGCATTTCAGCGGCAACCTGGCCAACTTTCTGCCGGTCAATACCGCTGATAGTCAACTTCGTCAACTTGGCGTCAATCGCAACTTCGATGCCAGTCGGCAACGGATACTCGATCAGGTGCGAATAGCCCAGGGAGAAGACCACGATTCCCTTGCCCTTCATCTCTGCGCGGTAGCCGATTCCGACGATTTCCAGATCGCGAGTCCAGCCAGTGGTAACTCCCACAACCGCATTGTTCACCAAAGCACGAACCAGACCATGAACCGCAGCCTTGGAATCGTCCTCCCGCTTAACCAGCAGCACACCATCCTCGGTTCCCAGCGTAACGCCACCCGGAAGGTGATTGGTAACGGTTCCTTTGGGGCCCTTAACGGTGATGACATTGCCGTCCACGGTATATGAGACACCCTTGGGCAACGGAATAGGTTTCTTGCCAATTCTTGACATTATTTTCTCCTGCACCGCCGTGAACCTTGTCACGGTGGGCTTCCGAGCTGCTTTTCTTAACAGCCTCGTCTGCTCCAAGCGCCCGCAGTCAAAGCGTCAGTTGCGGCAGTTGTTGCCGCCTACCCGGCTGCGAACCTTGTGACCTTAATAAACTTCGCAGATCACTTCGCCGCCCAAGCCTTCTTTGCGGGCCTGCTTACCGCTGCGTACGCCCTTCGGGGTGGTCAGGATCGTGATACCTAGACCGCCAAGGACGCGGGGAATCTCGTTGCGGTTGACGTACACACGGCAACCAGGGCGCGAAATGCGCTTGATGTCGGTGATCGCGGCGACATTGTCTGCGTTGTACTTGATGTACACGCGGACAACCTTCTTGCCGTCTTCCTCGGTCGCCTTGTAGTTGGCAAGGTAGCCTTCTTCCTTCAAAACCCGGGCAATCTCAAGCTTCAGCTTGGAAGCGGGGGCATCGACCTTCTGGTGCCGGGCCTTGATGCCGTTGCGGATCCTGGTCAAGAAGTCTGCCACTGGATCGGTAAAGCTCATCTTTCCATCTCCTGAGTTCGTTCGCCCGTTCTCTTTCTTGCGCGCACTGGCTTGGCGCAATACTGCACCGGCTTGCGTCGGCTGCCCTCAATTTCAAGAGCTACAGTGGAAAGAACCTGCGGCGGCGTTCTGTTCCTGCTTTCGCAGGACGGTCCTGGGTTGTGAATCTTGCCCGGGCCACGTGCCAGTAATTGCGGGGCTCACCCCCGCGGGTCAGGGTACGACCGGCGTTAGCGACCGGAGGGTCATCTGTTGACCCATACCCGTCACTATGCCGTTTTCGTCTACCAGGACGACTTCGATACCCCAGGAATCTCTCCCTGCAGTGCCAGTCCGCGGAAGCACAGCCTGCAGAGGCCGAACTTACGTAGATAAGCACGTGGACGTCCGCACAACTTGCAACGGTTGTGCTGACGCGAAGAGAACTTGGGCTTCTTATTGTCCTTTGCGATGCTGGATGTTCTGGCCATCGTTTCCTTTATCTCTCGCGCCCTGGTTTCACCCAAGGCAGCGTTTACGGCTTTGACTTACAACACATTGCAACCATTCTCCTCTGGGCATTCGCCCGCGGGAGGTAGAAATCTACACGGCGTTCGCAGCGCGGAACGGCATTCCAAGCGCCTTCAGCAGCGCGTGTCCATGTTCATCGGTCGTCGCCGTGGTGACGATTGTGATGTTCATGCCCTTCTGATGTTCCACCTTGGAATAGTCAATTTCCGGGAAGATCAGTTGATCGCGCAGGCCGAGCGTGTAATTGCCGCGTCCATCGAAGGAGCGGCTCGGAACACCACGGAAGTCGCGAACGCGAGGTAGCGCGACATTCAGCAGGCGGTCCAAAAATTCGTACATGCGGTCGCCGCGCAGGGTAACCATGCACCCGATTGGCATCCCTTCGCGCACTTTGAAGGCGGCGATGGATTTCTTGGCGCGGGTGACAACCGGCTTCTGGCCAGTGATCTGTGCCAACTCCGCCACGGCCGGGTCCAGCACCTTGGCATTCTGAGTGGCTTCACCGACGCCCATGTTCACTACAACTTTCTCAACCCTGGGAACTGCCATCTTGTTGGTCAGGCCAAGTTCCTTCATCAATGCCGGGCGTAGCTCTTCAAAATATTTCGTGCGCAGGCGGGCAGAAGCGGCGTTATTAGCCTTAGGACGGGCTGGCTTTCCACCCTGCTCGGGAGCTTCAGAAACTTCTCCCTTGGCTTTCTTGCCCTGCTGCGGCTTAGCAGGCTGTTTCGCCGGCTGCTTCGCTTTTGTGTCTTTTGCGTCTTTTGCTGCCATGGTTCAGTTCGCTTTCTCTCACGGTCCCGGAGTGGATACCGTTACGTGAGGTGGTCAATTGAACCGGCCAAAACCGGTTCGGGGTGGTTACTTATCTTTGTCGAGCGTGTTGCCACACTTGGCGCAGACGCGAACTTTCTTGTCGCCCCGCACTTCGTGCCGAACCCGCACTGGACCGCAGGTGCCGCAGACCAGCAGAACATTGCTGATTGCAATGGGAGATTCCTGCTCGGCGATGCCGCCCTTGACTGCCTTCTGTGGGTTCGGGCGCACGTTCTTCTTAACTATACTAACGTGCTCGACCAGTACTTTGTTCGTTCCGGGGAACACGCGCAGTACGCGGCCTTCCTTGCCCTTGTCGCGGCCGGCGATGACCTTCACGGTATCGTTATGGCGAATATCAACGGTTGCCATGTCTTCCTCTCAAAACCTTCAGCGTTCTTGGGGCCGCTCCGCAATGGAGCCCCGAGGGTGGCCGCTGAAGCCGCCCCCGGACCGAACGGCGCTAGATAACTTCCGGGGCCAGTGAAACGATCTTCAAAAACTTCTTCTCGCGAAGCTCGCGGGCAACGGGACCAAACACGCGGGTTCCGACCGGTTCGCCATCGGCGTTGATCAATACCGCGGCGTTGGTGTCAAAACGGATATAGGAACCGTCGCGGCGGCGCGTCTCCTTGCGGGTCCGCACGATCACGCACTTGACTACTGTACCTTTTTTCACCGTGCCGTCCGGCGAAGCTTCCTTCACCGCAGCCGTCACTACATCGCCGATGCGTGCGCGCAGCCCGGTCGATCCGCCAATCGGCAGAATCACCTGCAATTTGCGGGCTCCGCTGTTGTCGGCCACCTCGAGGATGGACCTCATAAACACTGCCATGGTGCAATCTCCTTCAGTCGTCTGTCATGGTCGCCCCCCTATACCGGCTTACCCGGTAAGGAACTGACGACTGCGTCTAGCTGGCCGGTTCCGGCGTTTCCTTTGCAGCGGCGCTTTCAGCGGCAAGAGCAAGAGCCGAGCGCTTCACAATTTCCTTCAGCGTCCAGCGCTTCAGCCGGGACAAAGGGCGGGTCTCTTCGATCCGTACAAAATCGCCCGTGTGCGCCGTCTGCTCCTCGTCGTGTGCATAGAACTTCTTGGAGCGCTTGACCACGCGCCGGTAAAGAGGATGGGCCTTCTGGCGGTTCACCTCGACGACAATCGTCTTCGCCATTTTGGTCGAAACGACCAGCCCAACCAGGACCTTGCGCTGTCCGGCGGTTTTCTCGGTTTTCGTTTCTTCTGCCATGGCTACTTCTTCTCCGTTCCGGTCTTCACTGCGGCCAATTGCTTTTCGCGCTGAATGGTCAGCACCCGGGCGATGTCTTTCTTCAGCCCACGCATCTTCTTCAAGCTTTCCGTTTGTCCCATCTTTAGCTGGAACTTCAGCTTGAAGAGTTCTTCGCTGAGATCGGTCTTCTGATGGACCAACTCCGCATCTGTCAGGTTACGTATTTTTTCCGAAGTCATTGCTCTCTTCTCTTCACCCCCGGCGGTCTTCGCCGCCGGCGTCGGAATGATTGTCTAAGTACGCCTTACGGGCGCCCACCTTCGCCGCCGCTTTTGCGGCCAAGGTGGGATGGCAGGATATGCCAGCCCAGCAACGCTTGTTTTAGTGCGCCAGAACTTCGCGCTTTACAAACTTGGTGATCAAGGGCAGCTTGTGTGAAGCCAGGCGCATTGCTTCCTGAGCATCCACCACCGAAACACCCTCCATCTCAAACAGCAGCTTGCCCGGACGAACAACCGCGACCCAGTGATCCGGTGCGCCCTTGCCCTTCCCCATACGGGTTTCTGCGGGTTTCTTGGTTACTGGTTTGTCGGGGAAAACGCGAATCCAGATCTTGCCGCCGCGCTTGATGAAACGGGTCATCGCCACACGAGCCGCTTCAATCTGCCGGTCGGTAATCCAGCCCGGTTCCATTACCTTCAAACCAAAATCGCCGAACGACAGCTCAGAGCCGCGCCAGGCTTTGCCGCACATGCGACCGCGTTGCTGCTTGCGGTACTTGACTTTCTTCGGCATCAACATAAGCAGTTTCCAATTGCCAGTTTCAAGTTCTGGCCGCCCAAACCAAGGGCGCGCCTGCCGGCTCCCAATCTGCCCCTCCAGGAACTGGCGTCTGGAGGAACTGGCCGGCTCGCTTGCTTAAAGTCCAGCGGTCGCGGTCGACGGCTCGCGACGCTTCTGGGGAAGGATTTCGCCTTTGTACACCCAGGTCTTCACGCCGATCAATCCGTAGGTCGTGTGCGCCTCGGCAAAGCCGTAATCGATATCCGCGCGCAGCGTATGCAGCGGTAAACGCCCCTGCAGATACCACTCCGAGCGCGCGATTTCGTTGCCGTTCAGGCGGCCCGATACGCGGACCTTGATGCCTTTGCAGCCGAAACGTAGCGCCGAGTCCACGCTCTTGCGCATAGCGCGACGGAAGCCAACGCGCTTTTCCAACTGAAGCGCAATCGACTCCGCGACAAGCTGAGCGTCCAGCTCAGGCTTGTGGACTTCCAGAATATCGACAAACACGTCGCGATTGGTCCGCTTCTGCAGATCAAGCTTGAGCTTGTCGATTTCGGCGCCCTTGCGGCCGATGATGATGCCCGGGCGGGCCGTGCGGATGATGATGCGCAACTTGTTGCCCGGACGTTCGATTTCAATCGAGCTCACCCCTGCCGACTTGAGCTTATCCTTCAGCTCCGCCTTCAGCTTGATGTCCTCGATCAGGAACTTGTCATAGTCGCGATCCATATACCAGCGCGACTTCCACGGCTTGGTGTAGCCGAGTCGGAATCCGTAAGGATGGACTTTCTGTCCCATAATTGCTTTCTCTCTGCCGGTAGCTTACTCGGGCCTAAGCCCTGGCGCCGCCGCTGAATTGGATCTGGTTCGATCCCGTGAACCTGAGCTCCGCCTGTCTTCCTCATCTGCCGCAATCAGCAGATACGGGACTTGGCGGATGCCTATTTCTTTGCCTTCTTAGGCGCAGCCTTCTTAGCAGCCGCAGCCCTCTTCGCCGCGGCCGTCTTGAATACAGGCTTGACGGTCTTCTTCTTAACGGGTGCCTTCACCGGAGCTTCGGCATCGGTCGAAACAACGGCCTTATTCTTTTCGGCCAGCTCGATCTCTATATGCGTCATGCGCCGCTGATAGCGATACGCACGGCCCATCGGAGCCGGACGAATGCGCTTCATGCGCGGACCTTCATTGGCGATGGCATTCTTGACATACAGATTGTCGAGATCGACATCGAGGCCCTTTTCGGCGCTCAGGTAGTTGGCGTTTTCCACGGCTGAGCGCAGCAGCTTCAGAACCGCCGGCGCAATACCCTTGTTGGTGAACGCTAGCGTGTTCAGCGCAGCTTCAACGCGTTTGCCCTTGATCAGGACCAGCACCAGGCGCGCCTTCTGCGGAGAGATCCGCATATATCGGGCTTTCGCTGTGAATTCCATATTCTCTTCCCTTCACTCTCATTCGCGGACGCCCGGAGGCGCCCATACTTTTCGTGTAACCGGTCGACCCGCGCCTGCCCGCTACGATCTCGCCGGCTTGGCCGAGGTCTCTGCGGCAGCCTTCACCGAGTGCCCCTTGAAGGTACGGGTGAAGCTGAATTCGCCGAGCTTGTGCCCAACCATGTTTTCCGATACATATACCGGGATGAACTTGCGCCCGTTGTGTACCGCGATGGTGTGCCCAAGCATCTCCGGAGTAATGGTGGAACGGCGCGACCAGGTGCGCAGCACCTTCTTTTCATTGCGCGCGTTCATCCCCTCGATCTTCACCATCAAGTGCGTATCGATAAACGGCCCTTTTTTCGTCGAACGTGCCATGGTTTCCTTCCCTACTTGCCGCGACGCGACACGATGAATTTGTCGGTCCGTTTATTGTTACGGGTCTTGTAGCCGCGTGTAGGCTGACCCCACGGCGTAACCGGGTGACGGCCACCAGAAGTTTTGCCTTCACCACCACCGTGCGGGTGATCCACTGGATTCATAACCACTCCGCGGTTCGTCGGCTTAATGCCCAGCCAACGGCTGCGGCCAGCCTTGCCGAGCGAGATGTTCTCGTGATCGGTATTGCCAACCTGTCCCACGGTCGCCATGCAATCCACAAGCACCTTGCGGGTCTCGCCGGAAGGCAACTTCAGTAGGGCGTATTCACCCTCCTTGGCCACCAGTTGCGCCTGGGCTCCCGCCGAACGCGCCATTTGCGCACCCTTGCCGGGCTTCAGCTCAATGTTATGCACAATCGTGCCGGCCGGAATGTTCTTCAAAGGAAGAGCATTGCCAACCAGAATGTCGGCCTCGGGACCACTGACGATTTTGGCACCCACCTTCAAGCCCACAGGCTGCAGGATGTAGCGCTTTTCGCCATCGGCGTAGCTCAGTAGAGCGATGCGCGCCGAACGGTTCGGATCGTATTCGATGGTGGCGACAGTGGCCGGAATGCCCTTCTTGTCGCGCTTGAAATCGATCACGCGGATCTTGCGCTTGTGACCGCCGCCGTGATGCCAGATGGTCAGGTCGCCGGAATTACGACGCCCGCCCGTACGCTTCTTCGGTTCGGTCAGCGGCTTGTGCGGCCGATTCGTCGTCAGATCGTCGTTGACCTGCGAAGTCGTGAAACGCAGTGTCGGTGTGATCGGTCTGTAAGTCTTGATCGCCATAGTTCTTCTCTTCCAGATCCCAACCGTTCTTCTGGCGGGATCGCTTTAGCCGGACAGATAGGGTTTCTTTCTCCTGTCCGGAGGCGTCGCGTTTGTTGTTCGCGACCGCTTCGGCTTGGCGTTAGCAACCGGAAGGTCCATCTTTCGGACCGTACCCGTCGCTAAGCTTATGCCGCGCAGCTTTTACCTGTAAACGCTACAGGTTCTGCGCGTACTCGGGCATTTTTTCGCCCTCGGCAAGCCGTACATAGGCCTTCTTCCAGTCGGGACGGAAGCCGGTAAACTTGCCCCGGCGGCGCTCCTTGCCCAAGAAGTTGGCAGTGCGGACGCCGGCAACCTTCACTTTGAAGGCTTTTTGAACGGCTTCCTTGATTTCAGTCTTGGTCGCATCCGCGGCTACCTGGAACACTAAGGTGTTTTCGGTATCCTTGACGCCCAATCCCTTTTCGGTAATGACGGGCTTACGGACGATCTGGTAAGGAGACTTAGACATTCTCCACCTCCGCCTTACGCTTCGGGGCCGAGGCCTTCAGCGAGCTCTGCAGCTTTTCTAGGGCCGCCTGCGAAAACACGGCTAGTTCATGGCGAAGCAGATGATAAGGATGAACCTCGGGACCATACAGCATCTCAATCCCGGCAATGTTCCGGGTCGAAAGCTCCAGGTTCGGATTCAAATTCGCGCCCGCTTCCACCACCAGCGCGGTCTTCTTGAACTTCAACCCGGTCAACGCCTCGCGGAAGGTCTTGGTCTTGGCTTCCTTCAGTTCCAGCGAATCGATTACAACCAGATTGCCATCTTGAAACTTTGCCGCCAGCGCCGAACGCAATGCGCCCAACAGCTTCTTACGCGGAAAAGCGTAATCATACGAGCGAGGTTGAGGTCCGTGGACCGTGCCGCCATGCCGCCAGATTGGAGAACGGATGCTGCCCACGCGGGCGCGACCCGTACCCTTCTGCCGCCACAGCTTTTTGCCGGCGCCAGAAACCAATTTGCGGTTCTTGGTGGCATGCGTGCCGGCGCGCAGCGCCGCACGGTAATGCTGGACGGACTCCCAGAGCAGGTCCTCGTTCACCGTGCCGAATACCTCATCGGCAAGCTCGAACGACCCTACTTTCTGGCCGGCCAGATTCAAAATATCGATGGTAGCCATTTCGTTTCCTTTACTTGGTCCGCATCTTCGGCGGCCCTTAAGTTTCCTTCCGTCAATGTGTGGCCGCGGAAGGCTTTGTGGTCAATAGGCGCTCCCCGGTGGCAATTTTCCACCGGGGAAGCAAATTTATTTACCCTTGGCGGCGCGCTTGGAAGCCTTCAACGGGTTGATAGCCGAACCCTCACCGCTGAATCCACGACGCTCTCTCGGTGGTTTTTTGGCCTTGGAAATTACCAGGTAGCCATTTCTCGCACCTGGCACCGCGCCTTCTACCACCAGAAGATTCTCTTCCTTGTCAACGCCTAGAACCCGCAGATTGCGAACCGTGACCGTGACGTCGCCCATATGGCCGCTCATCCGAGTGCCAGGGAAAACGCGCGACGGATAAGACGATGCGCCAATCGAGCCCTGAACCTGGAACATGTGGCCATGCGCACCTGGACCGCCGGCAAATTTGTGGCGCTTTACTACGCCCGCAAAGCCGCGCCCCTTGCTCGTGCCCGCAATGTCAACGAACTTTGTGCCGTCGAACAGATCGACCAGCACCTTGTCGCCGACCTTGACGCTCCAGTCTTCGCCCTCTGCATCCTCCACCACGGCAACTTCTTTTATGAACTTCACCGGAGGAAGATTGTGCTTTTCGAAGTGGCCCTTCATCGCCTTAGTCAGGCGCGAATCCTTCACAAACTCAACCAGGCCGATCTGAGCGGCGTCATAACCATCCGTCAACGCGGTCTTCAACTGGGTAATCACGCAAGGGCCTGCCTGCAGCACGGTGACCGGGCGAACGTCGCCCTTGTCGTCGAATAACTGCGTCATGCCCACTTTCCTGCCGAGGATTCCGATTACTGACATCGTTTCTTCTCCATCATGCCCGCGCTGATTCGCGCAGAGGCACTGTGAGGGCTCGCGCTAAAGCGCGGAGCCGCTTTATTTGTGTTCCTTACCGTAAGCCTTAATTTCAACGTCGACACCGGCGGGAAGATCAAGCTTCATTAATGCGTCGACCGTCTGCTGAGTCGGTTCCAGAATATCAAGAAGACGCTTGTGAGTGCGAATTTCAAACTGCTCGCGTGATTTTTTATCGACGTGCGGCGAACGCAGCACGCAATATTTGTTCTTGACCGTCGGCAATGGAATCGGGCCGGCAATCTGTGCGCCGGTACGGCGCGCCGTCTCCACAATTTCGCCGGTCGACTGGTCCAGAACGCGGTAGTCGTAAGCCTTTAACCGGATGCGTATTCTTTCTTTGCCAATCACAGTATGAACCCTCAAAGATCGTGCGGTCTTCTAGTCGCCGCGACTTCTTTATTTGTGCAGAGTGAAAGTTGCGGGTGGGCGCTGCTTTTGAGCAACACCCACCCTGATTCTTCTACAGAATTTCCGAGATCGTTCCAGCGCCCACCGTGCGGCCGCCTTCGCGAATTGCAAATCGTAGTCCCTTTTCCATCGCAACCGGCGTAATTAGCTCGATTTCCAGCGCA
>Ga0181528_10000729_pt1 | contig 21946 bp, 13 predicted proteins | sample PEATcosm2014_Bin_47_FD_119742 | JGI IMG/M metagenome (GOLD analysis project Ga0181528, IMG submission 119742) | Peatland microbial communities from MTU Mesocosm Facility, Houghton, MI, USA - PEATcosm2014_Bin10_10_metaG | ecosystem: Environmental > Terrestrial > Soil > Wetlands > Peat | place...
CGTGCCGCGCTCCACGGAGAGGCTGCCGTCCTCAAGCTTCCAGAACTGGGCGACGATTCGCGGATCGACAGAATACACTGATTTCCGCACCTCAGCTTCGAAGCCCATCGCCGGCTTCCCCGCCAGACGGAGAAGAACATAGAGGTACGGATTTCGGGACGATTCAGAGTGCCAAAACGGGAGATAGAAGTGCGGAAGAGGCTCCCGGCGGGCGCCTTGCTCATGAACATCAGCCACCACTCCGATCACTTCACAAATGTACCCGCCCCAAAGGCTCAAGCGCTGACCCAACGGGTTGGTATGCGGAAACAGTCGGCGGACCAGCGCGTCATTGATGACCACAACGTCGGGATCACCGCGGCGCATCCCTGCAAAACCGCGGCCGATTCGCAACGGTTGTCCGATGGTGGAAAAATACTCCGATCCGACGGAGTCCATTGAACACTCTATCTTGCCCATCTGCGGCCGACCTGCAATTTCCGCAGTACTACTTCCGTAGCTCGTCTTCATAGGCGGGGCGAACGACTGGGCCGCGGCTTGCACGCCGGGCAATCGTTTGAGTTCCGTTACGACTCTGTCGCTTAGATCACGGAAGGGTTCCGCCGCCGGGCCAAACGGCAGACTGGCCCAAATAGTATAGGTGTTCGACGTGTCGAACCCAACCCCGGTTCGCTGCAATCGCACAAAGCTGCGTATCATCAGGCCGCCGCCAATCAGAAGCATCGTTGCGAGCGCGGCCTGGATGACGACAAATCCACTCCGCAGGCGTTGTAAACGGCGGCTGTCACCAAGCGAGCCGACTCCCTCCTTCAGCACGTCTTGGAGGTTCGCACGCCCGATTCGCCAGGCCGGCGCCAAGCCAAGCAAAATACCCGTGGCAAGACATAGGCCGAGGGTAATCAGCAGCGTTGACCGATCCAGTACGTTTACATCCCCGTTCAGCCACGTGCCTATCAGATTCCCCAGAACCTCATAACCCCACTTGGCAACAAGCAGCCCGAATGCCCCTCCCATCGCTGCGAGAATCATGCTCTCGGTAAGAAGCAGCCGTACCAACTGCAAGTGGCTGCCGCCAAGGGCAAGCCGCACGCCCAGTTCTCTCCGGCGGGACACCGTTCGCACGAGCATGAGATTGACGGCATTTGCACAACTGATCGCATAGAGACAGGCCACCGCTCCGAGGAACACCCAGAAGAGCTGCGAGGCGTTGGCCACATACTTTTCGCGTATGGGAATCACCTGGGGAGTGAGCGGCGCCCAAAACGCGGACATCGGCCCGGCCGGCTTCCGTGTGGCAGCCAATTCCGCCTGGGCTTGCTGAAGCGTCACCCCCTGCTTTAGTCGGCCCATTACGCCCAACGTGGTTGAAAATGCCATTCCAGGATCTGCATCATCTAATGACTCCTCAGCCAGCGGAAGACATACGTTCCAATAACCACTGCCAGGCCAGTCATGGACCGCCGCAGGCATTACGCCAACCACCCGGCGCAGTTTTTCGCCGATGAGAATTTCCCGTCCGATCACGCTTGCCTCGCCCCCGAACTGTTGCTGCCACGTTTGGTAGCTCAAGAGTACGACGGTTCCTTCTGACCCTTTGTGGTATTCGTCCGCCGTGAAGGGGCGACCGAGAATCGTCCCCACCCCAAAGGCAGGAAGCAAATCAGGCGTTACCCACAATGCTGTAATCGCCGAAGGTTGGCCATCGACGACTAGATTCATCTGCTCAGAGCGCTGCGCCCCCAGATGCGCAAACGATGTTGCCTGGGTGCGAAAAGCGACGTAGCGGGGCGCAAATACCGGATACGGCCGGTTCTCCCGGGAATTGAACTCCTCGATCGACACAAGGCCCGTCTCATCCGAAAACGGCAGCGATGGGAACAACGCCTGCCTGGCGATGCTCACCGTTGCCGTGGTCGCGCCGATCCCGATCGCAAGCGTCGCCACGACTGCAAGCGTGAAGGCGGGAGCCCTTGCCAACGAGCGAATCGCAAACCGGCAGTCCTTAGTCAGGTGCTCCAGCCACACCCAGCCACGGACAGCGCGCTCGCGTTCCTTCAACTGGTCCAGCCCACCAAACTGTCTGAGGGCTGCGCATCGGGCCTCCTCTGGACTCATCCCGGCCGCACAATTGCGCTCGGTCTCCATCTCAAGATGCCACCGCATCTCTTCATCCATTTCGCGGTCGAGCTTCGCACCGCGAAACAACGCGCCTAGCCGTGTAATGAGAGAATGGAGAAAAGGCATTGGATCAGAACATTGGCTTCACCACAGAGACAGGGAGGGCACAAAGGCAGCCGATCCTCGCAGGACACAGCGCTGAGCAGGTCGCACAGAAGGAACAAAGGTCGGCCCAGGAATTATTGCTTCCGCCGGCTTGATCTCTGTGGCCTCTGTGCCTCCGTGGTTCATGTTTACGTCGCCGTACTGGTCCTGTGGTTTACTTCATTTCTTCGCCGGTTCCGCCCGCATGACCTGCGCAATGGCGGCGCAAAGGCGGTCCCAGCCTTCACGGTGGGTTTCGAGCTGCTGTTTACCCGCCTTGGTAAGTTCGTAGAATTTCGCGCGGCGGTTGTTCTCCGACTGCCCCCACTCCGCGCGGACCCAGCCGTTGCGCTGCATGCGATATAACGCCAGGTAAAGCGAACCCTCCTCGATTTTCAGCGCCTCCTTCGACAGCACGTGAATGCGCTGCGAGATTCCCCAGCCGTGCTGCGCGCCGCTGCTGAGGATGCGCAGGATCATCATTTCGAGATTTCCTTGCCGCAGGTCGATCTTGTCCATGGTGCAAAACCTTTCTCCCTATCTAGAATAGGGAAGTCAAATCTTTTCCCCTATCTCAGAAAGGGAAGATGCGCCTGTTCTGTTACGAGGCGCATGGACGGCGAAGTCGGACGGGCTTCCGTCAGATATCAATCACGTCATCGGGCTTGCGTCGTGGCGGGGGCGGCGCCGATGCCACTGTGCGCGTCCGGAGCATGCTGCTGAGCACCATGTTCGTCAGGCTCACGATCAGCGAGCCCCAGAGTGCGGCCCAGAAGCCATTCACTCTGAATCCTTGGACCAGGTGCGACACCCAAAGGAAAAGCAACGCGTTGATCACCCAAATCCCCAATCCCAGGGACAACACGACGAACGGCAGCGTGAAGATCACCAGCAGCGGCTTGAGAATCGCGTTGAAGAGGCTGAGCAAAGCAACGACAACTAGCAGCGTGACTCCATCGTCGTAGGTGATGCCGGGCACGATATGCGCGCTCAGCGCCACGCCTGCGGCGAGTATTGACCAACGTATCAACAGGTTTACCCAAGGATGACGGCTCATTTGCGTAAAACAGCACTGTCGCCACGCCGACCCGCGGATCAATGAAAATCCTCGTCGTCCAGGACCACTTGCGGAGCGGCGGCACCGAGCGGCAGTCGATTCTCCTGGCCCGCGCTTTCACCGCAGCAGGACACCCGACCACGTTACTGACCTTCCGCCCCAACGGCGCGCTGGCCGGCGATCTATCCGGCGTCAAGTCGCAGTCGCTCATGCCCGTTGATCTGCACCTGGATTGGTTTGCGCCCGGCCTGCTGCGGGCCGTGGTTGCCGCGGCGCCGGACGTTGTTCTCTGCATGGGACGGATGGCGAACTGCTACGCCGGCTTCATCCAGAAGCGGTGTCCGGGCGCGGCGGTTGTCGGCACCATGCGGACGGGAAAGCCACTACCCTGGCTCTTCCGCCGATCGTTGCGTCGCGTCAGGCACATTGTTGCAAACAGTCATGCCGCAAAGCAGACGTTGATAGACAACCTCCGACTTCCCGCGGAGAAGATCACGGTCATTCACAACTCGCTTGTCTTCGGGAACCCCTCGGGAGGGAGTCGGGATGAAACCCTTCGTGCGCAATTCGGCGCCAGCCCAACGGCCACCGTCCTGCTGTGTGTCGCCATGTTCCGCCCCGGCAAGAATCAGCATGAACTGATTGAGATTGCGGCAGGGCTTCCGAAAGAACTCGACTGGCAGCTATGGCTCGCCGGAGACGGGATTACCCGGGCTGCTTGCGAGCACACCGTTGCCAAGCACCGCCTCAGTTCGCGAGTGAGATTTCTCGGCTGGCGGCGCGATCCTTCGCCTCTCTATTTGGCTGCGGACATTGCTGTTCACGCCTCCCAAACCGAATCCCTCTCGAATTTCTTGATCGAAGCCCAGGCTCACGGCCTTCCAGCCGTTGTATACGACGCCCAGGGCATCAGCGAGTGTTTCGTTCCCGGCGAGACAGGCTTCGTGCTGTCGCGCGGCGATCGCCTCGGCTTTCAAAGCACCGTCGAACGCCTGGCTCACGCAACTCCTGAAGAGCGGAAGGCCCGGGCCGCACATGCTCGATCCTTCGCTGCCGCCACCTTCGATCCGCAACGGCACACGCTGGAATATCTCGAACTTCTCGGCCGGCTCACCAGCCGTCGCGCCCTGCCATCTAAGCCGTGACGATGCAGTCGGCTGTAGGGCCGCCGCTTGTCGGCGAGCCGTTTCCCCGATGAATTGTGGCCCGGCGACAAGCGCCGGCCCTACACACCATTCGGTGATCGCCGGCATCATTCGTAAGGAGCGGTCCGACTGCATGGGTCCGGCTAAGACCGCGTAGGAAGCCGGCTTGCGGGCGATGTTCACCTCTGAATCGCGAGCCGTTTCGACAAGGCCCCGAGCGGGGTCGAGGGGCAAGCTCGCTTCCTACATTTTGCATAGAGACGGCTTAGCCGCGCGGAATAGAATCTGGCATAGGGTTGCATTTCGCTCCGGGGTGCGCATCGGTTGCGTCCGTGGCTCCAAGCGACCCGAACAACTGCATTCGCCTCCGAGGCGTCCGCCAAAACAACCTCAAAGGCTTCGACCTCGAAGTTCCGCTCGGAAATTACATCGTGGTCACCGGCTTGAGCGGGGCGGGCAAGTCGTCGCTTGTATTCGACACGCTTCACGCCGAGGGTCAGCGGCGCTACGTGGAGACTTTCAGTGCGTACACGCGGCAGTTTCTCGATCTGCTCCCCAAGCCACGGGTCGATTCAATCGAAAACATCAGGCCTTCGATCGCGATCCAGCAGACCAACACGGTGAAGACCTCGCGATCCACCGTGGGCACGATGACGGAGATCACCGATTTCTTCAAAGTATGGTTCAGTCATGTCGCCGAATGTTTTGATCCGGAAACGGGTGAGAAAGTCGAGGATGACGGGCCGGCTTCGATCTGGCAAAAAGCGCATTCCAAATGGACCGGGGCCGCAGTGGTCATCGCGTTCAAGGTCGCGAAACCAGACAACCTCAATTGGCCTGAGATCCTTCACAGCCTGAAGGCCCAGTCGTATGTTCGCGTCCTCATTTCTGCGACCGTCGATGCAACCAGCCATGCGCCCGCGGAACAGGAGATTCTCAAGGTCCACCGCATCGATGATCTCCTGGCCGGTCCGGCGCTGCTGGCAAGGGCTGCGTGGCTCTTTGTCGTGCAGGACCGTGTTTCCCTCACGGACGAGCACCGGTCGCGCTTTCTCGAAGCGACAGAAGCCGCCCTTCACTTCGGTCATGGTGAAGTCCGCCTCTTCCGCGAATCCACACCCGGCAACTTCACTGAGAGCGGTCATTATTCACGAGGACTTCATTCGCCAAAAACCGGACGCACTTTCCGAGCGGCAACGCCTCCACTGTTCTCGTTCAATTCCCCGCTGGGAGCCTGCCCTCAATGCCGCGGATTCGGACGCATCATCGACGTCGACTACCGCCTCGCGATCCCGGATCATTCGCTTTCGATCGATGATGGAGCGATCAAGCCCTGGGAGGGCGAGATCTACGGCGAATCAAAACGGGATCTCTACGTTTTCGCGAAGAAGCGCAAGATCCCGACGAATGTACCCTTCGCGTCCCTTGCGGCGGAGCAGAAGGATTTCATCATCAACGGTGATCCCGATTACGACAAGCCGGGCAAGACCTGGCCGCACGCCTGGTACGGCCTCAAGGGGTTCTTCCGGTATTTCGAAACCAAGACCTACAAGATGCACGTGCGGGTCTTCCTCTCCCGCTACCGGGCCTACAATCGATGTCCGTCCTGCGGAGGTGCACGGCTTCAACCGGAGGCCCTGTGCTGGAAATGGCGCGGCTACACGCTCCCACAGCTCTACCAGTTGCCGGTCGTAGATCTGCTGAATTTGGTCGAGAACACCTCGGCATCGCTCGCATCATCCACGCGATCTGACGCACACTCCGCCGACCTTGCCCATGACTCCATCGTAACCCGCCTCCGTTACCTGAAGCAGGTGGGCCTGGGTTATCTCACGCTCGATCGCGCCTCGCGCACTCTGAGCGGAGGAGAAGTGGAGCGCGTAAATCTCACCTCGTGCCTCGGCACTTCGCTGGTCGACACTCTTTTTGTCCTCGATGAACCCAGTGTCGGACTTCACCAACGCGACATTGACCGCCTCATCGGCGTCATCCGTTCGCTGACCGCCGCTGGAAACACGGTGGTGGTCGTCGAGCACGACGAAGCCATGATTCGCGCCGCGGATCAGGTCATTGAGGTCGGTCCGGAGCCGGGCGCCCGTGGCGGACACATCGTTTTTCAGGGTCCAATTGCTGCGCTGCTCGCTTCGCCCGCAAGCATTACAGGAGCCTACCTTTCCGGCAGACAGAAGGTCGAAGTCCCTCCGCGCAGGCGCCCGGTTTGCGAGCCTGTCGATCATGCGCCCGGGGCCGGCGGAACCACCCGCTGGCTCCGCTTCGCCAACGTCACGAAACACAATGTCGCCGGCCTCTCTTTCCGCGTGCCGCTTCAGCGCCTCGTGTGTCTGAGCGGCGTCTCCGGTTCGGGAAAATCGACGCTGCTCGACAACGTCATTTACCAGGGCCTTCTGGCACAGCGCTTCCAGCCTCCGGAGGACCCCGCAAGCATTGAAGCCATCCATTCCGATCTCGAGTTTGCCGACGTGGTACTGGTCGACCAGTCGCCTGTCAGCCGCACACCGAGGTCCAATCCGGCGCTCTATTCGGATGCGTGGGAATTGATCAGGGAACTCTATGCCGCAACGCCGGCCGCGCAAGAGGCCGGTTTCAGCGCAAGCAGTTTTTCGTTCAACACCGGTGACGGCCGCTGCGAGCACTGCCAGGGCCTCGGCTACGAACGCATCGAGATGCAGTTTCTTTCGGATGTATTTGTGCCGTGTGCGGTCTGCGAGGGGCGCCGCTTCAAGCCGGAAGTATTGGCGATCACGTGGAGCGGCCGCTCGGTGGCGGAGCTGTTGGAGACAACGATCAGCGACGCTTTGCCGCTCTTCGCTGCGGAACCGGAAATCCAGCGCCGCTTGACAGCCCTCGACGAGGTGGGCCTGGGGTACCTCACCCTCGGCCAGCCGCTGAACACGCTCAGCGGAGGTGAAGCGAAGCGACTAAAGCTCGTGCGCTATCTCGGTGAACTGACTGGCGTCCAAAATCCAAAACCAAAACTCCAACAGCCAAACCTCGCGGCCGAAGAGAATTCCGCGACGGAACGCCCAGCTCTGAGATCAGAGCCTCAGCAAAAAGGATCGCTGCTGCTGCTGGACGAGCCCACGACCGGACTCCACAAACACGACGTGAAACGTCTGCTGGCCGTGCTGCAAACGCTCATCGATCGCGGACACAGCATCGTGATGATCGAGCACAATCTCGACGTGCTCCTGGCGGCGGACTGGATTCTCGAGATCGGACCTGAGGCAGGGCCCCAAGGCGGCCGAATCGTGGCCGAAGGCACCCCCGAGGATCTCGCGCGCGCCGACACCGCCACGTCTCCGTTTCTGAGGGAAGCGCTGAAGTTTTGCCATTTAATTGATGACAAACCGTCAGGACGGGCGAACTTGGCTTCCCCAGGTGCGAACCTCGGCGCCCAGCCGAAAGGTGCGTTTGAGGCGCCGCCCAAAACAAAGGATGCTGCCGATTCCGCGCTCACGGTCGTCGGCGCACGGGAGAATAATCTCAAGAACCTCAGCGTAACGATTCCGCACCACCAGTTGTCGGTGATCACCGGGGTTTCCGGCTCCGGCAAGTCAACGCTCGCATTCGACATCATCTTCGCCGAAGGCCAGCGGCGTTTCATGGAGTCGATGTCGCCGTACGCCAGGCAGTTTGTGGAGCAACTTCCCCGCCCGGCAATCGATCGATTGACCGGCATTCCACCCGCAGTCGCAATTGAGCAGCGCATCACGCGAGGTTCCCGCAAGTCCACCGTGGCGACCATCACGGAAGTTGCCCAATATCTCCGCCTGCTCTACGCGCGGCTGGGCGTCCAGCACCACCCCGACTCCGACCAACCCGTCATACCGCTTTCTTCCACCCAGCTCCGCCTCCTGTTGGGCCGGGTGCTTGCAAGCCCCGCGGCGCTGCGCGCCAAACACCTTTATCTCTGCGCGCCGCTCATCCGGGGCCGCAAGGGTCACCACCAGCCCATTGCCACCTGGCTCTCGCGGCAGGGCTTTGAACTGATGCGGGTCGACGGCCGCGTGCTCCGTGTGGAAGATTTCGAGAAACTCGACCGATACAAGGAACATGACGTCGAAGCGGTTGTTTGCGACCTGGGGCTTCAGACCGCTGGTCGAAAATCGCGAGCCGTGGATCGAGGACGAGGCGCCGCAACGCCCGGCCGTCCTGCAACCTCCCCTGAATCTCCGCCGGTGGCGCTGAGCCGTGCACTTGAGCTCGGCAAGGGCTCGTGCTTTCTCGCGCTCACAGATGGCAAAGTGCTCTCCTGGTTCTCCACGACCCGCACGGACCGCGCCACGGGCGAATCTTTCCCAGAACTTGAGCCAAAACATTTTTCGTTCAACTCGCCCCGGGGGTGGTGTCCCGCTTGCCGCGGCCACGGTCGCATTTATGATTGGATGTTGAAGCCTCGTGACGACGAGGAGTTGCCTCCGGAAATTGCAGACCTTGCCCGCGACGGCGACACTGAGAACGAAGGGTCTTCAGACACCCCATGCCCCGTCTGCCACGGGGACAGGCTCAATCGCATTTCCCGAGCGGTGAAGCTCCATTTCGTTTCCGGCGAGCCGCTCTCGCTGCCTGCGCTGCTGCGGCTGCCGCCCGCCGCGCTTCTGGCCCGCCTGAAACAACTCGTTCTCGACGGCCGGGGACGGGCTGTCACGATGGACATCGTTCCACAGATCCAGGAGCGCCTGAAATTTCTCGATCACGTGGGGCTCGGGTATCTCTCGCTGGAGCGTCCGACCGAGACCCTGTCGGGAGGCGAGGCCCAGCGGATACGCCTGGCCGCGCAACTTGGGTCGAATCTTTCCGGTGTGCTTTACGTCCTCGATGAACCGTCGATCGGCCTGCATGCACGCGACAATGACCGGCTCATCAGCACGCTCGAAACGCTCCGGGACAAGGGCAACACGCTGATTGTCGTCGAACACGATGAGGTGATGATGGAGCACGCTGACCGCATCATCGACCTCGGTCCAGGCGCCGGCACGCACGGCGGAGAGATCATAGCGAACGACACCCCGGCCAATCTAAAGCGAACACAAGGATCGCTGACCGGACTCTACCTCGGTCAGGGTCTGCCGCATCCTTCGCGGGGAAAGTATCGGGATGTCCAAAACCCAGGACTCCAAACGCCAGAACGCAGCAAGACCCAGGCGAACGTTCCAGGTTCCAAGTTCCAATTCTCAGGGAAACCCCGGGCTTCGAGCTTCAAAATGCGGCGCACAGAGGGCGGGACCGATCCTTCATGGCTCACTCTCACAGGCGCGACCTATCGCAATTTGCGCTCGGTCGAACTGCGGCTGCCGCTCGGCCGCCTGATCATGGTCTGCGGCCCGTCCGGCGCCGGCAAGTCAACGCTGTTCGATGATCTTCTTCGTCCGGCGGTCAGCTGCGCAATCAAGGCCCGCAAATCCCGGCTCACCGGCCGCGACTTCGGCAGACTGACGGGGCGGTTCGGAGACTGCCCGCCAGGTGCTCGAAGCAAGCCTGTCTTTGAAGAACTCCGGGGCGCAGAGGTTTTCAAGAATGTCATCGAGGTTGACCAGACGCCGATCGGCAAGACGCCGCGTTCCACTCCGGCAACATACCTGGGTATCTTCGACCAGATCCGGCAGTTTTTCGCCGCGCTGCCGGAAGCCAAGATTCGCGGCCAGACCGCCTCGCGCTTCTCATTCAACACGACAGGCGGCCGCTGCGAGACGTGCCAGGGCGCCGGCCGCATCCGGCTTGAAATGGCGTTCATGCCCGACACCTATCTTCCCTGCGATGATTGCGGAGGCCTGCGCTACAGCAGGGAACTCGGCGACATCACTTGGAAGGGAAAGAGCATCGGCCAGGTGCTTCAACTCACGTTTGAACAAGCCGCGGGGTTCTTCGATTTCCATGCGAAGCTCGGTGAAGTATGCCGGCTGATGGGCGATTGCGGACTTGGCTACCTGACGCTGGGCCAGAGCAGTCCGACCCTGTCAGGAGGCGAAGCACAGCGCCTGAAACTCGTCAGTGAACTTGCGCGCGGCCTGCAAACCTTCACGGAGCGGGTGCGCGGCGAGCAGCCGCGGAATCTCTATCTGCTCGAAGAACCGACCATCGGACTGCACCTAAGCGACTGCGAGAAGCTTATCCGCGTACTGCACAGGCTGGTTGACCAAGGGCATACGGTGATCGTAATCGAGCACCATCTCGACCTGCTGGCGGAGGCGGACTATATCGTGGAGCTTGGGCCCGGGGGTGGGCCTGAAGGCGGCAAGATCCTATACCAGGGCGCCCTTGCCGGCCTGCTCAATGTCCGGGGCAGCCCCACAGCGCCCTATCTAAGGGCCAGACTGAAGACGTCCCCTACTCCCGGCGATATGCCAGAACCACGAGCGTGATCACTGCCGCAAAGATCAACGTGGGCACGATAACCCATCCAGGATTTATCGGAATCTGCCAGTGTCGAATCACCCATGGCACAGCCAGGCATTTGGCCACGATCACCAGCCATCCGATTCCCAGGAAAAGCCGGGCCCGGTGCGATGTGGCGTGCAGCGACATCGGCAACCCGGTTTTCTACCGCGCGGACGCATCCGCCAGTTTGGCGGCGTCCTCCACCACCTGGACCAATTCCGCCAGCGAGATGGGTTTCAGCAGATAGCGGAAAAGAGCAGCCTCATTGACGCTGCGCAGCAGCATCTCGGGCTTCATGAATGCCGTGACCAGCACGCGCTGCATTTCGGGATATTCCTCCCGTGTGCGAACAAGGAAACTCATGCCGTTGCCGCCGGGCATCAGGTGGTCGGAAACCACCACTTTGAACTTCCGCTTCCGCAGCAGCGACTCCGCCTCCTGAACGGAGCACGCGGTCGCGACGGAAAATCGAGGCGTAAGCGCCGCGGCATAGACGGCGAGCAGGGATTTTTCATCGTCGATGAGCAACACCGCATCTTTCCCCTGTTCGTCGTTCTCACCAGGTGCGCTGTCGGGAGCATCGCTCATGGTGCGATCCTGCCTTTCGCGGCCACGCTTGGCAAATCCAATCAGGCGGCAATTTGGTTTGCGTCGACTGCCTGCGGACCGTTTCATCCCGGTCACGCTCCGAGGTATGGAAGAACCGAACCTGCACGCTGCAATCCGCGAGGGGACCCTTTTCCAGATTCCGGTTGATCAGTTGACCGTGCAGAATCTCACGGTACCCAACGCCGCCGGCAACACCCCGTTGCACACGGCCGCCCGCTACGGACGACTCCGCGAGCTGCCGGCCGTGGTCCTCACGGCGGAGCACTTGCTGCGCAAGAACAAGTCCGGCTACACGCCCCTGCACCATGCCGCGGAGGCCGGCCATCTGGCCCAGGTGCCGGCAACCTTGCTTACCAGGGACATCCTTCTGACACGCAGCAACAGCGGCTACAGCATTTTCCACATTGCTGCAGCCAACGGACATCTTGCCCAGCTTCCCGAGGGTCTTCTCACCCCGGAGATCATCGCGCACAAGACCGAACTGGGAAACACCATGCTCCACGAAGCGGCCGAGAACGGCACATTGGAGCACCTGCCGCAGTCACTCCTGCGACAGGAGCTTCTCGGCGAACGGAACATCAGCGGCGAGACGGTTTTTCACGTCGCCGCCCTCAACAGCCACCTCGCGCAGATTCCCGCCCGATTCCTCACCCGCGAAAACCTGCTCCAGAAAACAACCGCTGGCGACACCGTGCTTCACGCGGCGGCAATCTCGGGTCATCTCGATCAGGTTCCTCCGGTGTTCTTGATCCACGACAACCTGATCGTCGCCAGCAAGTCCGGATACACCCCGATCCACGCCGCCGCCGAGACCGGTCAATTGAACCAGATTCCCGCCGCGGAACTGACGGCCGATCTCCTGCTGACGAGAAACGACCACGGCGACACCGCGGTGCACGCCGCCGCATTTGCCGGCCATCTCGATCAGATTCCTGCCTCCCTGCTCACGGCCGAGTTGCTCAACGTGCACAACTACGACGCCGTCACGCCGGTCAGAACAGCCGAACGCAGCGGCCACCTGGATCAGATTCCGGTCAGTCTCCGACCCAAGCCCCCGGGGTTGCTGCACCGCCTCATCAAGCGGATCGGCGACACTCAGGCTCCCTGGGGTTGACCGGCATCCGCGGACCGGCCGCGTCGCTCCGCCCGGCGCCGAAGCGCCCGGCGAACCGGGTACCTCACCGCCCCATGATACAGGGCCAGCAGGAGAAGCATGCCAAGGCCGGCGTACATCACTCCTTCAACCGTGGTCGGCACGGCGGGCTTGAAAACGCTCCAGGTCGCATGCGCGATGGAGAGGTCGACATGTCGCAGGAAAACAAACGGCCGGCCAAAAATCGACGCCCCCCGGATGGCGGCGTCTGCGGAAGTCAGGGCGTCCACCCGGGCCACCGTATCCTGCATCAGCAGTCCAAATTGCTCCACCGAAGCCTCGGAGGCGTTCCGGCTCTTCAGAAGCAACTGGTCAAAGGTCAGTCCGGATTTCGCCGCAATCTCATCGAATTGCCCAAGCTGCCGCCGCGCCTCGTCAATGTGTCCGCCCAGCCGCTGCAAATACTGCTGGATGAATTCGGGAAGCTGCGAACACAGCACCGCACCGGCAACGCAGAGCACACGGTCGATCAAACCGTCTCCCACGGAGAAGACTGACTGGAGCGGTCGGGTGAGACGCACAACGCACCCTGGCGCCGGACCGCCGCGAGGGCAAGCCTAAGGACGCCCCGCTTTTCCAACCTGTCGTAGTTGAGTTTCCAATACCTTCAGGAGCCGGGGATAAAACGCGGCCGCCTGCTCCCCCGGCACATTGAGGCCCGCCGCACAGGCATGGCCGCCGCCGCCGAACTGGCCGGCCACGAGATCGACACGAACGGCGGGATCCTTCGCGCGCAGACTGGCCTTGATCCCGTCCTGGCGCTCCTCGATCAGGACGCCGATCTCGACGCCATCGACGGCCCGGGTAAAATCGACGAGCCCCTCGGTGTCCTCAGACCGGCTGCCCGTTTCATCAAACACACCTTTGGAAAGGGTGCCGATGCACACACGGCCCCCGCATTCGTATCGGAAGGAGGCCAGAAAGCGCTGCAACAGCTGAAGTCTCCCCGCAGTCTCGCGCTCATAAAGCTCATAGCCGGCCTGCGCGGGCCGGGCGCCCCGCGTAAGCAATTCAGCGGCGAGAAGAAAGGTCCGTCTCGAAGTGGAATTGAAACGGAACTGCCCCGTGTCGGTCAAAATCCCGGCGTATAGTGCCTGGGCCGTGACCGCATCCACCGGCTGCGCGCCTGCGAGAAAAAGACCCGCAAGGATTTCTGCGGTGGCTGAGGAGCCTGCGTCGATGATGTTGCACGCTCCGAATCCGGCATTCGACAGGTGGTGGTCGATGACGCCGGCGGGCCCCGGGAATCGCGCCGCGGCCGCCTTGCCCGCACGATCATGATCGGCGCAGTCCACAAAGACAGCCGCCCGATCAAGGGAGTCGAGATCCTCCGGACGAACAAACCTCTCGCCATCGAGGAGAAACTGCAGCCTGCGGGGAACCGGATCGGAGTTCACACAAACCGTCTCGTGACCCAGGGCCCGCAGAACCCGGGCCAGCGCCACTTGCGAACCGATGCAGTCGCCGTCGGGCCGCATGTGTCCGATGACGGCGACCGGCCGGCTGCCGAGCTCCCGCAGCAGTCCGTTGAATCGCGGCAAAAACTCAGGATAAAACGTCTCCATCAGATTTCGCGCGGCGTCTGGGGCGGCACCGGCGAGGCCCGGCGCTCCCGGGCCTCCAGATCGTCCAGGAGCTGAACGATGCGAGTGCCCCTCTCCGGTGATGAATCAAAAAGAAACACGAACTTCGGCACGTTCTTGAGGACGACGGTCTTGCCCACGATCCGCCGGATCTCGCCGCTTTTCTTCTCCAGCCAGCTCCCGCATTCCTCCTCCGCGGCCTTCCCGCCAAGCACAGAGTAGAAGACGCGTGCGTCCCTCAGATCAGGCGAAACGATGACGCTCGTGATGGTCAGGCGCACCGCCTCGCTCTTGTAGTGCGTGTGCAGATACGCGCTGATCTCGCGCTGGATGAGCTCGTTGATGCGAAGGGTGCGGTTGCTCATTCGATTTCGGTTGGCGGACCTCTCAAACCGGACAGCCGGCGCCGGATTTCGGAGGGGTCGTCAACCCGTCCAGCCTCCGGAATCAACCTTCCGGTCTACAATGACGCCCTGACTTTCTGGATCTCCAGGCACTCAATCACATCGCCCTCCTTGTAACCTTCGAAGCCGTCGACCCGGATGCCGCACTCCAGGCCGGCGCGCACGTCGTTGGCATCGTCCTTGAAGCGTCGGAGCGTGCCGACCTTGCCCTCGAACAGGGTCTCCTTGCCGCGCCGCACACGCGCCGGGGCATTGCGGGAGATCTTGCCCTCGGTGACGAGACAGCCTGCCACAAACCCCTTCGAAACAGGGAACAACTGGCGGACTTCTGCGGCGCCGAGTTTCACCTCGCGCAGGTCGGGCTCGAGCAGGTCCGCCATGATTTCGCGAACCTTGTCGCCCAGCTCATAGATGATGTCGAATGCCTCGATCCGAACGCCGTGATGTTTCGCCAGGGGCGTCACTCCGCTCTCGAGCCGGGTATTGAAGCCCACGATCACGGCGCCCGCGGCGCCCGCCATGAGCACATCGTTCTTGCCGATCAGGCCGACTTCGGCGGAAACGATCTCCAGCGCCACCTTCTGGCTCTTGATGCCGTCGAGTATGTGACGCACCGCCTCAATTGAACCGAACACGTCGCACTTGAGCACCACCCGCAGCGTCTTCTGCTGCGAGGCGGCAATCTCCGCGAAAAGCTTCTCCACTGAAACCTCCTTGGGCTTCGAATCGTGCGTGACGATCGCCTTGTTCAGCCGGTCCTGCTCCTCCTCGGCCAGCTTCTCGGCCTCGCGTGCGTTCTTGACGGCCCGGAACGCTGCGCCGCTGTCCGGCGTCCCGGACCAGCCGATGATCTTCACTGGCGTGGAAGGCGGCGCCTCTTTTACGGATTCGCCGCGATCGTCAAACATCGCGCGAACACGGGCAAAATTGGATCCACAGACAATTGCGTCACCCGTCCGCAAGGTGCCGCGCTGCACGATGACCGTGGCTGACGGACCGCGCCCGACATCGATTTGCGACTCAATGATGACGCCCGCGGCCTCCGCCTTCGGATTGGCCTTCAGCTCGAGCACATCGGATTGCAGAAGGATATAGTCGAGGAGTTCAGAAATGCCCTGATCCTTCACCGCGGCCGTGGGCACCGTGATCGTCTGGCCGCCCCAATCCTCGGGAGGTATCCCGCGTTCCTGCATCTGGCCCTTAACCCGGTCGAGGTTCGCGCCCTTCATGTCCATCTTGTTGACGGCGACAATAAGGGCGACCTTGGCGTTCTGAATGTGCTTCAACGCCTCGTCGGTCTGCGGCATGAAACCGTCGTCGGCCGCGACGACTAGAACGGCAATATCCGTGACGCCCGCGCCCCGCGCCCGCATCTTGTTGAACGCGGCGTGACCCGGGGTGTCGAGGAACGTGATCTTGTGGCCCTTGAATTCGACCTGATAGGCGCCGATGTGCTGGGTGATCCCGCCCGCTTCGCCGGCGGCGACATGTGCCTTGCGGATGGCATCGAGCAGCGAAGTCTTGCCGTGATCGACATGCCCGAGGATGCAGACGACCGGCGGCCGCGGCTGGAGAAACTTTGATTCATCCTCACTCGGTTTCTCGACCTTCGGCTTGGGGGCAACGGGCGGCGCCGTCTCCCCACGATGCTTGATCTCAAGCATGCATCCGTGGCGCTCGGCGATCTTCATCGCCACGCCTTCTTCGATGCTCTGGTTCATCCCGGCGAAAATACCCATCTCCATCAACTCGCCGGTGAGTTTGAACGGCTTCAGCCCCAACGCCGTGGCAAAGTCACGAACAATGACCGGAGGCTTGAAATGGATGATCTTGATGTCGCCGGTCGCAACAACGGTGACCGACGGCGTCGCCGCAGAAATCGGCACAGGCGGAGGCGACAACGGCCGGGAGACGGGAGCCGGCTGCGGCGAACTCGTCGGCTGCCCGACCGAATGAGACGGCGCCACGGGCGGAGAAGGAGGAGTGAGGGGCGGCGGAAGAGGAGACGGACTCGAGCGAACAGGCGGAGGCGCCAATGGGGGCGGCGCGGCCGGGGAAGGCGTGATCCGCACCGGAGATTGAACCTGGACGGGCGCGGGACGGCTGACCGGGGGAGGAGCGACAGGGGGCCGGTTTGGCGCCACCGGCGAGACGCGCATCGTCGGCATGGGCGCGGGACGCGGGGCAGGAAACACCACCTGTGGACGGTTGGCCTTGGCCAGTTCCTCTTTTTCGCGCGCAATATCCTGAGCCGAACGAACGAACATTCCAACCGGCACCCGGGTCGTAAAACTCGGCGTCTTCTCGACCTCGACGGCAACCGGGGCCGGCGTGTGCGCGGGGGCGACAGGCTCCGGGACTCCAGCAACCTCATCCGGAACGGACGGCGCCGGCTCACTTGGCACGGGGGGCACGGCAGGAGCGGTTTCAACCGGCTTTTTCGCCAGTTCCTGTTCCAGCGCCTCGGCCGTAATCTTGTCGATCGTGCTGGAGACAGTCTTGACGGGATAGTCCCGCTCTTTCAACAAGGCCATGAGGTCCTTGTTGTCCATGCCGAGTTTCTTGGCGAGTTCGTGGAGGCGGATACTCATCAGGAGCGAGAAAGGACGTGCGAAGTCAGGGGTTGATTGGTTATTGCGTTACTTTTGGGCGTCAGCATGAGCCGCGACCTTCTTAAGAATGTCTTCGGCTTCCTCGACGGTAAAGCCCTCCTTCACCAAATCCGCGGAATCAACGCCGTCAAACAGCTCGACCGAGGCAAAACCCGCCGCAACCAGGCGCTGGGCGACGGTATCGGCGATTCCGGAGATCTTCACCAGACCGGAGGCTGCCAGACCCTTCTTCTGTTCCAAGGTCGTGGCAACCGTCTGCAGCTTGATGATGTCGAGCTTCCAACCGATCAGGCGAGAGGTCAGGCGGGCATTCTGGCCCTTCTTGCCGATCGCAATCGCCAGGTCCTCTTCGGAAACCACAATGCCGACGCGCCGGTTCTTCTCATCAATCACGATATTCCGGAGCACCGCGGGCTTCAACGCCTCGGCCACCATCTCGCGCGGGTCCGAGAAATAGCGCACAATGTCGATCTTCTCCCCGCCCAACTCGCGGACAATCGATTTCACCCGTGCGCCCCGCGCACCCACGCAGGCCCCCACGGGATCCACTTTCGGATCAGTCGTCGACACGGCAATCTTGGTTCGGTAACCCGGCTCGCGGGCAAAAGCCTCGATCTTGACCGTTCCGTCCGCGATCTCGGTCACCTCAAGTTCGAACAGACGGCGCACAAACTTCGGGCTGGACCGGCTCAGGATGAGCTCCGGACCGCGGCTGCTGTTCTCGATTTCCAGCAAAAGACAACGGATGCGTTCGCCCGGCGCGTAGTCTTCCCCCGGCACCTGCTCCTTGCCCGGCATCATGGCCTCGGCCTTGCCCAGATCGACAAACAGGTCGCTGCGCTCCCGCCGCCTCACGATCCCGGTGACAATGTCGCCAACGCGGTCCTTGAAATCGTCGTAGATCCTCTCCTTTTCAAACTGGCGCAGCTTCTGCATGATCGCCTGCCGGGCAGTCTGCGCCGCAATGCGGCCAAGATACGAAGGATCAATTTCCTTTTCGAGGGTCTCGCCGATCTGGGCGCCCGGTTTCAACGCCTGCGCCTTTTCAACATGGATCTCGGCCTGCGGATTGCTTATGGAATCAACAACTTTGAGCAAGATCCATGCGTGGAGCTGGCCGTTCTTGGGATTGATCTCGATCTTCAGGTCCTGGCCGGAATTGACGCCTTTTTGGGCTGCCGTCTTGATGGCGTTGACAATCGCGGCGATCATGTCGTTGCGACCGATCCCCTTTTCCTTCTCCATGTATTCGAGGACGGAAAGGATTTCGCTGCTCATATAGATTGATTTGTGGAAAAAAAAAGCGGGCCGAAGGCCCACTTCTTACAAAGTGAACTTGAATTGCCCCGAGGGTGTTGGCAGCCGCAAATGATGTCAAGTCCCAGCCCGGTGAACCCAAGGATCGGGGACGGAGCCTGTCGCCTGCAGAGGCCCCGTCCAATCGCGTTTTGACATCGCGGGTTACACTGCTACGATGCCGGACTGCCTCAATGCAACAGCTTCATGCGTATTGGCGGATGACCTACATCGAAGGGCACAAGCCGTCCGACAACGGCCGGCTCTTTTCCGAGCTCCCGAAACGAGGAGACGATCGTGCCGCGCTCATCCTGCATCGCACCCGCCTGTCGTATCTGGTCTTGAACCGCTTTCCCTACAATCCCGGTCATCTGCTGGCGATACCGTTCAGGGCCGTCGCGGAACTGGTCGACCTCGAGCCGGCGGAACGCGCGGATCTCATGGACGCCATTGTGATCGGGCAGGAGGTGCTCCGTGCTGCGGTTAAACCCGACGGGTTCAACGTCGGCTTCAATCTCGGCGCCGCCGCCGGCGGGAGCATAGCCCACCTTCACGCGCATATCGTGCCGCGATGGACAGGGGATACGAATTTCATGCCTGTCATCGGTGATACACGCGTGCTGCCGCAGGCGCTTGAGTCCACCTACGACAGGCTTGTCGCGGCTCTGCCTGGAGCATTGGCGCGCAAGCGACGCGCTCCGGCGCGCCGCCCGAAATCGAAGGTCTCGAATCAAGTGAAGCGCTGAGTGGCCGCTGCATCCAACCCGCATTTTTCACAGTTTTTGTCACCTTTGCGTTCACTTATCAGCATGCAAAACATCTGCAGGCAGTTGTCGCAGGATATGCGGGCTAAGCCGGAACGATGCAGTGGACGTGGGGTCGCCGCTTGTCGGGGGACTGATTTTCGAGGGTACCGTGGCCCGGACACGGGATCCGGCCCTGCAAACTCGGCCCGCGAGTCGTCGACAGTCTGCGCCCAGGCTGTCGAGTGGAGCGTGAAACGTCCGCGCTAGGCGAGCGTTCCGCATTTTCAACCGTGCCTTCCAAGACCCTCTATTATCAAAATCCCCGCCACCTCCACCAGCTCTACTGCAGCCGCGAGGAGAATCTTCTGGCGGTGGAACAGTCATTCAACGTGAAACTTGCCTCCCGCGAAGCCTGGCTGAAGATCGACGGCACAGACGCAGACATTGCGCGGGTGGAGGGTTTCTTCACGTTCCTGAGCGAAGGCCGGCAGCAGGGATTGACCGTCCGGAACCAGGAGTTCGGCCAGCTGCTCGAGGGCTTCGCACGCGGCGACGGCCCGCAAATCCGCAAGCTCTTTTCGGAACCGCTGGTGATTTCGACCAATCGGAAGAGCATTGTGCCGAAGACGGTCGGCCAGAAGCTCTACCTTCAATCAATCCAGAAGAATCCCGTGGTCTTCGGAATCGGGCCCGCAGGAACGGGCAAGACTTATCTGGCGGTGGCGGCCGCGATCTCCGCCTTGCTCAATAACCAGGTGCAACGCATCATCCTCACCCGGCCCGCCGTTGAGGCCGGGGAAGCCCTCGGCTTTTTGCCCGGAGATCTGCGCGAGAAAATCCTCCCGTACCTCCGGCCGCTCTACGATGCCATGAATGACATGCTCGCAGCCGAGGATGTTGCCCGGCTTGTCGAGAAGGGCACCATAGAAATCGCGCCACTGGCCTACATGCGCGGCCGCACGCTCTCCAACGCCTTCATCATCCTCGATGAAGCGCAGAATACGACGCCCGAGCAGATGATGATGTTTCTCACCCGCCTTGGCGACGATTCCCGCATGGTTGTGACCGGCGACATCACCCAGATCGATCTTCCCCGTTCCAAACAGTCCGGCCTCCTTCAGGTTAAACATATCCTGGCCGGAATCAATGGTATCGATTTCCATTTCTTCACCGGCTCCGATGTCGTTCGCCACCCGCTCGTGCAGAAAATCATCGAGGCCTACGACCATTACCGTCACCCGATCACTGCAGAGAATGAAAACGAGGAGGGCGAGACACTCGGTTAGCCGGTTTTGCCGACTGCGTCCGGTCTCACCCGCAATCCATCCGCCAAATTTTCCTCATGGCCCTTTTCCAGAAACTTCGGCTGCTCCGTGGCACCGCGGCATTTCGCAGGCGGCGCAAGGCTGTGCGCAGCTCCGCGGCAATGACCTACTTCAGGCAGAGCCAGTCGGTGGGGTTCCTGATATTCGTGGCAACGGTTGCGGCCATCGTACTCATCAGCTTCGTCGGCGTCTCGTCGTCCACCCTGCCCGTGCTCCCAAACCAGCTTGCGATGGTACGCATCGTCGCTGGGGCGACCTTCAGCTATGAAAGCAAACTCAAGACCGAATTGGGCCGGGCGCAGCTCCGCGACCGAGTTCCGCCGGTATTCCAGCTTGAGTTCGGTCCACTGCAACAATTCGAGACCAACCTGCGTGAAATGCTGGCCGCCTTGGACCGGCTCGAAACCGATTTCCCGGCAGCGGCTGGCTCCAGTTTCCAGGGTGCTTTTTCGCCGGCCGCACGCCGGTCGGGCGTCTTCAACACCATCGTCGAATCGTTTAATGCCAAAGGTCCATATCGGGCCACAGCGGAAGACGTTGCCACGCTGCTGGCGCTGGGCGACGCCAAGGCGCGGTTTGCAATTGTGGAGAACGGCCTGGCGTCGCTCCACGAAATCTACAACGAAGGCGTGTATGACAGCGGCAGCAATTTCACGCCGCGCACCCCGGACAGCGTCGCGCTGTTCCGCATTCGTCGGCCGACCGGCGAGGTGGCCCAGGTGCGCGTGCAGTCAATGGAGGAAGCCCTCACCTTCCTGCGCATCAATCTCGCCGCCGAGGGCGTGAGCCGCGAAGCCACGCTCGCGCTTTTTCGCCTTTTCCGCAACGGAGTCACCCCGAACCTGATTTTTGACCGCGCTTCCACCGAGCAGCTGCAGCAGCAGGCCATCGCAGACCTGAAACCCGTGGTCGTCACAGTCGAGCGCGGGCAGACAATCATTGAGCCGGGCACCCGGGTCACCCCCGAACAATATGAGATGCTCGTGGCCCACCGGGAGTCCCTCCTGCACAATCAGAGCATCGCCTTCAACGAGAGCCTGCAGCTTTTTGGCCGCATCCTCCTTGTGCTCGCGATGGTGATGGCGTCAGTCTTCTACATCCGGCTGGAGGACCCGGAAACGATGCAAAACAACGGGCGCCTGGCGCTGCTCGCCCTCGTCGTCATCCTGAACCTCGCGCTCGTGCGGGCCACCTATTGGATCGGCGACCTGCCCTATTTCCTGGAAAACACCGCGGCGGCATCGCTCCTTCCCTATGTTGCGCCCACCGCCCTCGCTCCCCTGATTGTCGCCATCCTCATCGACGCCGGCTCCGCGATCTTCATGGCGCTGCTGATCTCGATCTTCACCGGAGTC
>Ga0181528_10000730_pt1 | contig 21933 bp, 19 predicted proteins | sample PEATcosm2014_Bin_47_FD_119742 | JGI IMG/M metagenome (GOLD analysis project Ga0181528, IMG submission 119742) | Peatland microbial communities from MTU Mesocosm Facility, Houghton, MI, USA - PEATcosm2014_Bin10_10_metaG | ecosystem: Environmental > Terrestrial > Soil > Wetlands > Peat | place...
CAGGAATCTCGAAGCCGGCCACGATGGGCTGACCCTTGCGTGCACCAGCCTCGGCGGCGGGAGCGACCTGCAGAACGTATTCCGGTGCGGGCTTGTTGGTGAACCGTTCGATAACCAGAAAAGTTACGAAGAGTGCGAGAACTAGGATAACTGTCATTGTCTGATCCTCCGCCCCGGTCTAACTGGGGCCCTTCTTAAGATTTCGCGGCTTCCGACTCTTCCTTGTCTGACCCGCGTACGCACTCTGTAAAAGCACTCTGCTGGCCAATCGTGGCCAAGTTGGCTAAGTAGAAGAAAACGCGATGATTAAGAAGGAAGGACAATCTAAGGCGGAAAACTGCTACACGGAGAGTTGTTGTGAATCACAACACGAAAAACAACTACGAAGACAGCAAACACCTGCGATTATGACGCATAATCAGCAACTTACAGACGCAGATCGAAATATAGCGAGATTTCCTTACACTGTTGCACATTGCATCGCACACGCAAGAGTTATCCACAGGCAGAAAGGAAGAAGCAGAAAATAAAGCTATAGGGAGAGCTGGCCTGCCAAGGCGAGGAAGTCAGGAGCTATCGCGTCCCACTCCTGTTCGGGGCGCAGATCGGTCTTCTGTTCGGGGCCGTGCTCGGAGGGGCGGGGGATGAAGACCGTCCTTAGGCCGCAAGCGCGTGCCGCGGCAAGGTCGTTATTATGGGCGGCAACAAGACAGATCTGCTCCGGCCTCATCATGAGTAGGTCAACGGTGCGCAAGTACGCTTCGGGAGTCGGCTTGTAGGCCTGCACGACCTCGGCGCCAAGAATCGCATCCCAGGGGATACCCGCGCGTTTCGCTATGTCGGTCATCAGGATGATGTTGCCGTTGGAGAGGGGCGCGATGATGTAGCGCGACTTCAATCGCGTGAGGCCGGGAATCGCATCGGGCCAGGGATCAAGACGGTGCCATGCCAGATTCAGTTCGTCGAGTTCGTCGGCTGTCACCTTCGCAGGCTCAATGCCGAATTGCGGCAGCAACTTCTCGAGGTTCTCGCGGTGCAGCACGTCCAGGCGATCGAAGGGACGCTTGCCACTGCGAACTTCTTCCATCGCGGGCTGATAGCCACTTCGCCAAGCATCGGCAAAGGCCGCTGGATCGACCAATCCCGCTGCGTGCCGGATGAGAAACGGAGCAGCCTCACGGGCCACACAGCTGCGCCAGTCGACAACGGTTCCGAAGACGTCGAACAACAAGACCTTCACGCCATCCAAATTCATCTTCAGCGATCCTGCTTGGCCTGCTCCCGCGAATTCTTGTACACCACGCCGTTCTTCATAACAAAGGTCACGTGGGTGAGAGCGGAGATATCAGCCAAGGGGCTGGCGGGGACGGCGATGATGTCGGCGAAGAAGCCAGGCTTGAGCTGACCGATCTGCTTCTCCCAGCCGAGCAGGCGCGCCCCGTTGAGGAGGTCAGCGCGGAGTGCGTCAGCCGCAGACATGCCGTACTGCACCATGAGCTCAAACTCGCGGGCCTGGGTGCCGTGAGGGAACGGGCCAACGTCGGAACCCACGGCCATGGGCACTTCTGCTGCGAGCTGCTTGCGGAATTCGGCAGCATGGAGTGCGAGCAGGTTGCGGCGGCGCTCGGCAGAGGCGGGTGACTCGGCGTGGGCCGCAAAGTACTCGGAGATGGCGAAGGTGGGCACGGCGTAAATCTGCTTTTCGCGCATCAGTCGCATGGTCTCAGGGCTGAGCTGGTCGGCGTGGTCAATGGAGGCGACTCCGGCTTGGGCGGCATAGAGTGCGCCGGGCTCTCCGGTGGCGTGGACGCCGACTCGAGTGCCGACCCTTGCGGTCTCCGCCTTGGCTGATTCAAGCTCGGCGCGAGTGTACTGATACGGCGTGGTGAAAACGCCATCTACGAAGCGGTCGGGTCCGGTCTGGTAAATCTTGATGAAGTCCGCGCCCTCCTTGAGCTGTTGGCGAATGACCCTGACAAGGTCAGCGGCGGAGTTGGCGTAGGTTGCGTTGGAAGGAACGTGGGCGTCGGGATTGAAGCGGTTGGAGTCTTCGTGGCCGCCGAGGATGTCAACGGCGTTGCCGCTGATGCGAAGGCGCGGACCGGGAATGAGTCCGGCGTCAATGGCGTTGCGGATGGCCGTATCGGCCGAGCCAGCGCCCTCGGTTCCCATGTCGCGCTCGGCGGTAAAGCCAGCCATCAGGTCGTCGCGGGCCGCGATGGCCGCCAGCAGGGTACGCGTGGGCACGGACTCCTCAACGGTCTGAAGGTCTTCGGCTCCAGGATGGAGGAAGAGATGCACGTGCGCGTCAATCAGTCCGGGCAGGAGCGTGGCGTCGCCAAGGTCAATAACGGTGGCTCCGGCAGGATGGGAGACGCTGGGACCGGCTTCTGCAATGCGGTCGCCGCGAACGAGAATTTCACCGGGAGAGACGAGCACGGCGTGCTCCACGTCAAGCAGGTGGGCGGCGTGCAGCACAGTGGCTGGCGGCGCGGGCTGCGCAAATAGCGGAGCAGCGAGGGTGAGGACAACTGCGAGCGAGGCGAAGAGCTTGCGGTTCATGGCGCAAATGTTAGCACGGAAGAAAGGGCGCGCCGGTTCAACCGCGCTCGCGAAATCTGATGATCTTGCCTCGGTCCCGTTTGGAGGGGCGAGTGGTCGGCAGTACTTCCCACTCCTGCATGGCCTTGCGTTGAGCAACGGCCTGCTTGCGGCGCTCGATGCTCTCTTCACTCTCATGGTAGAGAGCCTGGGCGACCGGGGCGGGGCCGCGAAGTTCGCTGAGGCCGAGGATCTCGATTTCGAAGTCGCCACCGTCGTTAGTGACGCGGAGGCGGTCTCCGGTGTGGACTTCGCGAGCAGGCTTGGCCACTTGGCCATTGAGCAGGACGCGGCTGAGTTCACAGGCCTTGGAGGCCAGCGAGCGGGTTTTGAAGAAGCGCGCGGCCCAGAGCCACTTGTCGATGCGGACGGAGGTCATGATTCATTTTCCTACAAGAAGGTGGGAGAAGAACAATGACAAACTAAAGACAAAATGCAAAGTCAAAGACCCCACCCTAACCGAAAAGCGCGCTTAGGATGGGGCACCCGATTGCATCCCTACTTCGATTTCTGTTGAGCGATCCACTTGTCGGTGCGGGCTTCCAGGAGATCGAGGGGCAAGGTTCCGCCGTTGAGCATCTCGTCGTGGAAGGCGCGAATGTCGAACTTGGGGCCGAGCTCTTTCTGTGCGCGGGCGCGAAGTTCGCGGAACTTCAACTGTCCGAGCTTATAGCTGAGAGCCTGGGCGGGCCAAGCGATGTAGCGGTCGGTCTCAGATTGGATCGTCGGCTCATCGACCGCACCGGATTTGCGCATGAACTCGACCACCTGGTCGCGGCTCCATCCCTTGGAGTGAATGCCGGTATCCACCACCAGTCGCACCGCTCGGAAGAGCTCCGAGGAGAGGCGTCCGTAATCGGACACTGGGTCCTGATAGAAGCCAACTTCTTTGCCGAGCTGTTCAGCGTAGAGTCCCCAACCCTCGATGTAGGCGTTAAAGCCGAGGCTGTGGAGGCGGAACTTAGGCAGGCCAGTGAGCTGCTGTTGCACCGAGAGCTGCATGTGATGTCCGGGAACGCCCTCGTGGTAGGCGACCGCCTCATCAAGGACCAAGGTCCGGCTGGCGAAGTTGGAGGTGGCTACAACGACGCGCCCCGGACGCTTGCCGTCCGGGGTTCCGGTAACGTAATGCGTCGCCGCAGCGGACTGGAAAGCGGGAATGGCCTCAACCGTGACGGGCGACTTGGGGAGCAGCCCGAAAAGTTGCGGGAGCTTTGGCTCCATCTGGGCGATGTAGCGGCGGAAGTCGTCGAGAATCTGGTCAGAGGAGGTGGGCGTGTACTTGGGATTGGTCTTGAGCGAGGCGCGGAAGGAGGCGAGGTCGGCGAAGCCTTCCTTTTTGGCGATGACCGTCATCTCGGCCTGAATGCGATCGATCTCGCGCAGTCCGAGCTGGTGAATTTCATCGGGCGTCATGTGCGTGGTGGTTCGGCCGTAGATGTTGTTCTGATAGCGGCGCTGACCGTCGGGCAGCGAGGTGATGGCCAGCGTGGTGCGGCCCTTGGGCGCGTATTCCGTGGAGAGGAAGGTGGCGAAGGTTTTGTATGCGGGAAGAACGTCGGTGGTGACGGCTTCGGTGATCTGCTGCGTCAGACGCTTCTGATCTTCCGTCGAGATGTTGGATGGAAATTTCTTGGTCGGGATCAGGAAGGGATCGGCCTCGATGATGCCCTGGCACTGCACGGGGAGCTTCTCCAGCAGAAAGCGGACGGGCATGAGGTTGTCTTTCATGCCGGCGCGGAGGACTTCGGTGACTTGGCCAAGGACGCGCGGGATCTGGTGCAGGCGCGCGATGTAATCCTCGTAGTGCTTGACGGAGTCGAAGGGAACGGAGAGCGGCAGATCGGCGAGTCCGGTGTGGACGCCGTTCTGCTGGTTGATGGGCATCTCGTATTCTTTGAAGCCGTAATCCGCGTCGCGCTGCTGGAGAACGCGGACGAGAAGATCGTGTGAGAGCTGATCCTGCTCGGAAAAGCCCTCGGTGGAGATTGCCTGAAGGCGGCCGAGGAAGGCCAGATCGGCGTTGTGACGCTGGGCGATGGCGGCCAGTGAGTAGTCCGCGAGCTTGTCGTTGTAGCGGTCATCGCCAATGGCGGTGGCGCGCTCCGGGAAATTGCGGAGGTCGGCCTGGTACTGCTCCTCGAAGAGGTCGTTCTGCGCAGCCAGGCGGTCAGCAACGGACTTTGGGCTTTGGGCGAAAAGGGAGACGGAGAGGACAACCAGCAGGCAGATACTCTGAAGGAAGCGCATATCCAATTGAGCGTACCAGAAGGAATTGTGGTGGGCGAGGAAAAGCGCCGAGGTCAGCGCGGTTCGGCCACGGGAGAAGCCGCGCGGCGGCTCGCACTCCTCAATTGGGAACGACGTGCGAGTGCTTGCTGCGAGGTGAGTGAGGGCTGATAGAATTCAGGGGTTTACCGTAGTGTGAACTTTGCACTCCGGAAATACGTATTAAATCAGCATGGCTCTCGGTGCGGCACCATCCATGCTGACGCTGTATACGGCTGCTCATGGCCGGCCAGTGGAGGCACGGGTGGAAGAGGCACAAGTCGTTGCGCAACTTGTACGCCGCTGTGCCCAGGGAGATGTCACTGCATGGGAAGAGATCGTGCAGCGCTTCCATCGCCGTATCTATAACATCTGCTACCGCTTTGCGGGATCGGCGGATGATGCCCAGGATCTAACCCAGGAAGTATTCATCAAGGTCTATAAGACCGTCGGCAGCTTTGACGGCGACAAGGCGTCTTTCAATACCTGGGTCACCACGGTGACGCGCAACCTGCTGGTCGATCATTTCCGCAAGACTAGGAATGACCGGGCGACGGATTCGATTGACGCGTCGCAGGGAGCGGACGAAGACGGGCCAACCTTGGCGGACCGGCTGGCGAGCGATGGGTCGGAGAACCCCCAGAAGCACGTGGAAAGCAGGGAGAGACGGGAGATGGTGCAGCGGGCACTGCAACAGATCTCGCCGGATTTGCGCGAGGCTGTGATCTTGCGCGATCTGCAGGATATGGACTATCGCGAGATAGCCCAGGTTCTGAAAGTTCCCGAAGGAACGGTGAAGAGCAGGATCAATCGGGGCCGGGCGGAACTTGCGCGGCTTTTGCAACGTACGTATAAGCAAGCCCTCTAGCACCGACGGAGTAGGGTTCCGGCGGAGGCAGGGCGAGGCAGGTGATTTGAAATGTTGGGCGAAATCAAACCCGGAATGCAGTGCGCAGAGTTCGACGTCCTGCTGACGGATGCGCTGGATGGCACGCTGCAGGGCGAACAGCGCGAGCGCTTTGAGGCGCACAGGGATTCGTGCGCGGCGTGCAAGTCGCTGTTTGCCGAAGCTTCCACCGGACTGGCGTGGTTGCGGGAGGTGGAAGAGGTAGCGCCTCCGCAGAATCTTGTGCACAACATTCTGGCCGCCACCTTGGGAGCAACGGAGAAGGCTGCACAGGCCGAGCCACGGCATTCGGCATGGGAGCGATTGCTGCAGCGGGCAAGAATCGTATTTGCCCCGGTGTTGACGCCGCGCTTTGGGATGTCGATGGGGATGGCGTTCTTTTCCATCACCCTGGTGCTGAACATGGCACAGATACGAATCAAGGACCTGACGCCGCACAACGTGAGTCACACGTTCTACACCAGCGAGAACAAACTGATGAAGTATTACGAGAATATGCGTTTGGTGTATGAGATCGAGTCGCGGGTTCGGGAACTGCGCAACGCCAGCGAAGAGAATGAACGCGAGCGCGAAGAGAAGATGAAGACTCGTGAAAAGAATAACAACCAGACCCAGGAGCAGAACCAGAAAAGCGAACCGGAGCGGCACGACTTTCACCAGTACAGTCTGGGAACGGATGCGCAATTGGTAGCTTCGCTGAACGGATTTACGCGGTGACTTTAGAGCTTGCGATGCTGAGGAGAATGCTATGAACTGCGCACAACATACCGACATCCCGGCAGTAGCGTATTGCCGGACCTGCGGCAAGGCGCTCTGCGAAAGCTGTAAGCGCGACGTGCAGGGAACGATCTTCTGCGAACCGTGCCTGGTGGCGCGAGTCCACGGAACGACGGCGGGAAACTTTGGCGCAGGTGCTGGCTATCAGCAGCCGGGGGGTGGCTATGCTACGCCTCCACCACGCGCGCCTGAGGACGCCAGCCCCGGCCTTGCGCTCTTCCTCGGATTCATTCCGGGTGTGGGAGCGTTCTACAACGGCCAGTTCCTGAAGGGCTTTGTGCACGTGGTAATCTTCGCAACCCTGATCTGGATGTCAGATCACGGGATGGGAGCGTTTGCCGGAGTGCTGATTCCGGCGTGGATCTTCTACATGGTCTTTGACGCGTGGAGCACGGCCAAGGCGCGCCGCTATGGAGCGCCAATCCCTGATCCGCTCGGGCTGAACTACATCCTGGAAGGACGCGAGGGTACGTTCCGCGAGCGGGTCGAGCAGGCGGGCGAGCGCCTTGGAACGCACGTGGAATATGCGGCACAGAACATTGGTCAGCACTGGCAGAAAGCCGGCGCAGCCAAGCCGGGGAGCACAGCTTCCAACTTCACGGGTGCAGATCCCGCGGGGACGAATCCGGGCACGCAAGCTGGAGCAGCGCCGGGTGCGCCTCCACCTCCGGGCGCAGGAACGGCGGGTACACCACCTCCGGGGCCGCAGGGAACGTACTACGCAGGTCCGGAAGGCACCTCGTATGTCGGCCCGCAAGGGACGTATCACCAGGGGCCGGAGGGTACGGCATATGTGCCACCGAAGGAACGTGAGCACAGCCCGGTGGGTGCAGTAATTCTGATTGGCCTCGGGATGCTGTTCCTGCTGGCCAACCTGGGATGGTTCAGCTTCCACTGGATTTCACATTTCTGGCCACTGATTCTGATTGTGATTGGCCTGTGGTTGTTCATCAGACGCCAGCGCGGCGGGCAATAGGGAGAGTTTGCAATGGGATATTACCAACCGAATCCTGCGTGTGGGTGTGGGCGATGCAGCACTCGCGGCCTGATGGGCCCGGCGGTTCTGGTCACACTTGGCCTGCTGTTTCTGATGTCGAATGTGTCGCAGTGGCCGTTTGAGCGCACGTGGCCGATCCTGCTGATTGTGATCGGGGCGATCAAGGTTGCGCGTTACGTGATCGCCGATGGTGGACACATCAATCCTGGGCAGTTTGTGCCGGGGCAGTACCCGCCGCCTCCGTACCAGGGATATGCGGCGCCTGCGCAGAACGCTGCTCCGGTAAATACGCCGGCGCCACCGCCTGTGAGCAACTCACCGGCGCTGGGCGACGGCGGCAGCAACGAGGTGCACAATGGCTAGTCCGAGCGGGTACTACATGCCTCCACCACGCAAGCGTTCGCTGGTGGGGCCGCTGATTCTGATTGTGGTTGGCGTACTGTTTCTGCTGCGGAACTTTGGCTATACGATTCCTTTGCTGCACAATTTTGTGCGCTACTGGCCGCTGTTGCTCGTTCTGATCGGACTGGTACGGCTGGCGGAGTTCTTCGCAGCGCGCAGCGCAGGTCGTCCGGCTCCCGCGATGGGCGGCGGCTCGGTATTTTTAGTAATCATGGTGATCATCGTGGGCGCAAGTTTGAGCGCTGCCTTCCACGGGCGTGACCAGATCAACTGGGGCTCGGTGCGAGACAACGTGGATGTTGATGACGACCTGATGCACCTGTTCGGCACCGAATACAGCTTTGACGGAGAAGTGACGCAGCCAATGACCGCCACCGGTGTGGTGCGTGTGAACTGCGAGCGCGGCAACATCACGGTGAACAACTGGGATCAGCCGCAGGTGAAAGTGGTCTATCACAAGCGGATCTTCGCGGGCAGCCAGGGCGAAGCGAATTCGACGAACGAAGCCACGTTGCCACGTATTCAGGCACAGGGAAACGCGATTGATGTGCAGGCCAACACCGAGGCTGCGGGACAAAAAGGCGTCGCCTTGGACATGGACGTATATGTTCCGATGAAGGCTGACGTGGACCTGAATGCGCGGCGCGGCGACATATCTGTAACGCAGCGCACCGGCGACATCAAGGTGAACTCGCAGCGGGGCGACGTGACGCTGGACCAGGTCACAGGAAATGCAAACCTGGTGACGCACCACGGCTCGCTGCACGTGAGCAATTTGACGGGCAATCTGACGGCTGACGGTCGGCTGGACGACTTGGTGCTGGATACAGTGACCGGCCCCGTGCTGATAACGGCAGACATCTTTGGCGACACACGTCTCTCAAAGCTGCAAAAGGGCGTGACGATTCGCACCTCGCGGACGGAATTACAGTTTGCGAAACTGGACGGCGACCTGACGATGGACTCCGGCGACCTGCAAGGCGATGGAGTGCTGGGACCGATGACGCTTTCCACCAAGGCCAAGGATGTGAGCCTGCGTAACTTGAAAGGCGATGTTCGCATCAACGACGATCACGGCGACATCAGCCTGGAGAGCGGATCGGCAGCCGGGCTTGGCAATCTTGACCTGACGACGCACCACGGCGATGTGCATCTGCGGCTGCCTTCGAAGGCGAGCTTCCAGTACGACGTAAAGACGCGCCATGGCGCGATCTCGAACGACTTCGGAAGTACGGGAGCCACGACCGGCTCAGGCTCCTCATCGGCTTCTGGGATGGTAGGCAAGGGCGGAGTAAAGATCAGCGTGACCAGCGACACGGGCGATGTGCAGATCAGCAAGACGGAGGAATCGATAGCGCCGCCTGAGCCGCCTGCGCCTCCGGCTAAACAGGCGATGCCTGCGCCGCCAGCCAAGCCTGCGGTGCCGAAGAACCAGGCAAAGCCTGCAAAGAAGAAGGTTGGCGACGTGGAAGTGATGTAGTAGTCGCTATTTAACAGACAAAAAGAAACCGGAGAGGTGGGACGCCCGCCTCTCCGGTTTCTTTTGATTTGGTGGCTGAAACTCAGCCGAAGTTGATGGGATGCTTGCCAAGCCAGTGCGAGTCGCGCGTGGTTCCGATCTTGCGCAGGGCTCCGCGGGCGATGCCGGAGGAGAGCTGGCGTGTCTCCCATGCGACTCCGGCGGTGAAACCCACGACTCCGCCGACGACTCCCATGGCTACGACAGCCGCCGTTTTCGTCTTGCGCCGCTGGGCCAGCACAGCGCAGAGCGCACCAACGCCCGCACCGACCACCGTGGGCACCCAGGAATCCCGGGCAGAGCGCCCCAGAATCTCCCCCACGTGTTCGCCGTTGAGCATTGAATCCGCAGCCGTGCGCGCGCCCTGCCAACCGGATCCGGCAAGGTTGCGACCATATTCCACTTCTGACTTCAGCCAATCACCAATTTTCATTGCCAACCATCCCTGTTGCACCGTGAAGGATTGCGTACGTAATGAGATTCGATAGTAACTCTGAGCGCGCCAAAGCGAAAGCATACAAGAGCGCAACGCCTGGTACTTTTTGCGTTACGCCAGTCACTTCTGGATTAGTACGGAAAAATGGAAAGATGGCAATCAGGTAAAAACCCCGGTCCTGAAGAGGGCCGGGGTTTATTTGAAGAAGCAGCGCGTTACGGTACCTGAGCCAGCATCTTGCCTTGATAGAGTCGAGTCGCATCGCTCGAGATCAGATATGCGGTGTTCGCGTCCACCGTGTAGATGACCACGGAAACTCCGGCAATGTTTGCATTGGGACTCCTTCCATTGGAAGCAATGGAATAGGTTCCGCTGGCCGCAATGTCTGTGTTGTAGTAACCGGGGGTTTGAGAATCGATCGTGCCCGAGAGACTACCAGAACTGGCATCAAGGTTGCCACCCAACTCCACATAGCCGAGGTCGTTATAGTTGAAGCCTGCCAGATTCACCGCATACGGCCCGTTGATACTGGCGGTCGTGACAGTGGTGTCCTGAGCGCGCATGGTGCCGGTCTCAACGATGGTGGAACTGGAGTTGTAAGCAAGAACTACGGACTGTTGAGGCGAAACCTGCCAGCCGACGAGGTTGGAGGCGAGGGAGCCACCCACCTGTGCGGTCCAGCGGCCATTTGCGGTCGTGGCGTAGCTGCCGCTGAAGGTGACGCCGCTGAAGTAACTGGCGCTTGAGCTGACACCCTGCAAATAGTCCTCAATAGCGTTGGTGACGGTTCCTCCGCTCAACGTGAAGCGTCCGGTTTCAAGAACGTTCGCATTCGTGGTCACGCCGGAAAGCGAGAAGACCTGGTCTCCACTCACAGCCGCACCGGCCGTCTGGAGGTCGGCATAACCGTGAATGGCATAGTGGTCACTGCCGGCGATTGCGATCTTGGACGAGGAGACGAAGTAGTAAATGAAGTTGTGTGCCGCTCCCGAGAAAGTGAGTTGCAGAGTGCCGCGGCCTGTGGAGTCAGGCGCTCCCAAAGTTCCTGTGGTCGGGAGGGAGGCCGATAGAACGCCAGCGTCGTTCTGGTCGATGGTGCCCGTAATGCTTGTTCCTGAGATGGTGAGCGCACCGACTGCGCCATAGGGGTTTCCGCTGGAGTCTTCACCGTCAAGGCGAATGACGAATGTCCCGGAGGGCGAACTGACCGCGGTCTGAAGCTGTATCAGGCCGGTATCGTCGGCGCCCGCAGAGAACTGAAAGAAGCTGCCGGAAGTGGGTGTCTGCAGCACGAAGCGATAGATCGCCTGTCCGGAGTTGCCGTTGAGAATGACCTGTCCGCGGCCGTCAGTGTTTACGCTATATGTGCCCTTCACAGACTCCTGAACAGGGTTTACCGCATCGGCGTACACGTTCCGGTATCCGGAGGTGATGTTTCCGTTGCCGTCAGCCGTGAAAACTCCAACCAGGTCGAAGCTGTTATTCGACGAGTTGATACCGTTGGCAGAAAAAACGTAGTTCCCGGAGAGGTTGGCGTTTGTGAATCCTACGGGGTTGCCGGTTGAAGGACTGGATGGAGTGGAAACGCTGTTTGAACTACCGCATGCGACGAGAGCCGCTAGTGCGATGACGCTGATCAGAGTGAGAAGAATTTTGCGCATGGCCTTATACCCACCGGTGAGAGAAGTCTCTGCACGGAGTTAAACACCGGTGCAGGAGGAAAGTTGTGCACTAAAATGAGGAAATGGAAAGCGAACTGGTTACATTTCCGCCCAAAGCCCTCGATAGGGAACTATACCTCATTGGCTTTCGCCTGGACCCCTCGGCCGAGGGTCCGCAGTTCTACACATTGATTGGCGATGAAGGTGAAAGCGAACGTCCCATTACACGCGGTGGACGACTGCTGCTTTTCCGCCGCCCCGCCGATGGCCTGAAGGCGCTGATGGCCAGCGACAATGGCTTCGCCGACGTGCGTCCCGTGCCAACGGAGTTGGAGATGCTCTGCGATGTCAGCGGCGCTCTCTACGTGGCAAATGCCGAGGCCGCAGACTCAGATGGCGTGCTGTTTGAGATGATTGCAGTGTTTGACGACCTGCTTCGCGCGGTGAAGCTGAATGTTCCGCCGGAGCATACAGCCGTGCTGGCCGCCGTGGCAGAGCGGCTGGTGGAGGCTCCTGAGTTCGCAGGTTTGCTGGAGAAGCGCAAGCTGAGCCGCGAGAAGCTGGAAGACGCGCTGATGTGGTGCGTGGGAGCCGTTGCGGTGAAAAGCAGTTGGGTGGAATAGCCTCGGCCGCGCGCAGATTGGAGCGACTCATGCGGAAAACAATTCGTATTGGCGTTCTTATTCTATGCACTTATTTTGCAAGCGCTGCTTCGTCGCAGGCGCAAACAAGGTTTTCGGTCACGTCAAGCTGCGGACTTGCAACCGTGCACCAGACAGCTACAATTTCCGATGCAGGGGAGCACTCGATCAGTCTGGATGAAAGGCAGCTATAAGCTTCCCGCCGCCTGACTCGCTGCTGTGAGAAAAGAAAGAAAGCGCCATGCAATGAGCATGGCGCTTCTTCGTACATGACCGATGAGGCCTAGCGCCGGGTGGTGGCAATCTCAGGCTGATGCCGCAACGCTTGGGGAGGGGACTGCAGGTGGTCGCGGATGAGGCTCTCCTGGAGTCGCGTAAATGCCGCCTCGGGCGTGTTGACGTATTCAAAGAGATTTACGTCCTGAGGAGCGATGGTTCCTGCATCGGCCAGCACTTCGAGATTCAACACGCGCCGCCAGTACTCCTCGCCATAGAGGAGCACGGTCATCTTCTTGGCAAGCTTCTCGGTCTGGGCGAGGGTAAGAATCTCAAAGAGCTCGTCCAGCGTTCCAAAGCCACCCGGAAAGACCACGAGGGCCTTGGCCAGGTACGCGAACCAGAGCTTGCGCATGAAGAAATAGTGGAACTCGAAATTGAGTTCCGGCGTGATGTAAGGGTTGGGAACCTGCTCAAAGGGCAGGGCAATGTTGAGGCCGATGGTTTTGCCGCCAGCCTCGTGCGCACCGCGATTGGCGGCTTCCATGATGCCGGGACCTCCACCGGTAGTGACGACGAAGCGATGGCGCTTGCCGGGGAGAGTGCGCGACCAATCTGTGAGCATGTGAGCCAGGCTGCGCGCATCCTCGTAGTAGTGCGCCATGTCCACAGCGCGCTTGGCGCGATGTTCCTGTTGCTCCAGATCAGGGGCAGGCTCGGCGGCGCCAGGGCGGGAGAGCAGTTCGACAGCCTCCTCCGCGCTGCTCAGGCTGCGGAAGCGGGCGGAGCCGAAGAAGACTACTGTGTCCTGGATCTTCTCGCGGCGGAAGCGGGCGAGGGGCTCGGTGTATTCGGCAAGGATGCGCAGCCCACGGCCGTCGGGGCCTCTGAGGAACGCCTCATTTTCATAGGCCAGGGGAGCGCGAGTGGATGTGTGTTTTGTCTGATCAGTCATAAGGTGAATAAACCGTTGGGAATCTGATGCCCGAGAACTCAGCGAAGATCACGATAATGCAGCGCGTCTGAGAAGCCAATCCATACATCGACCAAGCCGACGCCGGAGATCATTCCGCGGACAAAGCTCTGACCCATGATGAATTTGAGGGCAGGCCATCCGTTGAGGATCGGGTTCTCGGTCCAGAGGCGGGTCCAGGGAAGCACCATCACCAGCATGCCAGCCCAGACCGCGATGGCGACCTCCACGACGAGTAAGAGGCGCTGTGCCCAGACCGGGGGATGCATGGCCGGAGCGGGAGGCGTGGGCGGGCCGGAGTTCTCCCCCGGCACGGGCGGTTGCGAGCTCTGCTTCAGAGGTCCTACTTCCATCGTCGGTTCGATGCGTCCCTGTGTGGCCGGGAATAAAGTTGCGGCGCCGGGTGAGTGCTGAGTCTGTTCCGGTGCATCGCGATCATGCAAATGATTCTACGCTGAAGAACGCGAAAGACAGAATCGTGAGATTTCGCCGGAAGAGACTGCCAGGGCGCGACGTAGATAGCCCCTTCTCCCCCGAGTGCACAAGCTCAAAATCAGACAGATGTGCGAAGCTCGCGGATGCGGGTAGCAACATCGCGGTAATCAATGTTGTTGCCGTAAACCTCCATGAAATGTGCAAGGGCCTCTTGTTTGCGTCCGGCGGCCTCATAGGCGCTGGCCAGTTCATAAGTCACAGCCGTGCGCGATTCCTCGTTGGGAGCGTTCTCCAGCGCTCGCTGGAACCACTTGAACGATGCTTCGGGCACGGACTTCTCGACGAAGCAGGTGGCGAGCCAGATGTAAGCTTCCTGAGCGCGGCCCGGACTCAAGCGCGTTGCGGCGTTACGGCAGACCTTCTGCAACTCACCAATCGCTTCATCCAGCAGCCCCATTTCGCGGAATGCAATGCCGAGGTTGAAGTGCGTTTCCGGATCGTCATCGTCCTGATCCGGCGCCGCGAGATCGCGCTCGAAGTTCTGCAGCAGGTCTCCGAAAACGCTCGGAGTGACGGGCTCCGGTTCCTCGGCGGCAACGATTTGTTCCACTTGTTGGGGATGCTGGGATGCTGGAACGTAAGGCGCAGCCACCGGAGGCGGAGGTCTATACGCTGGAGCCGTATAGGCGGACGCGGCCGGCGCGTGACTGACGGGCGCGAGAGGTTCTCGGCGGGGCTGCGGCGCGGGCGTGAAACCGTCGCCAAGTTCGGCATCCAGCTCGGCGGCCAGAGAGTTTAGCGTGGGCGCCGGAGGCGGCGTCACGGCAACCGGGTGCACGGGCATCGGCACATGGTGCTCGCTGACTTCAATGACTTCTATGGGCGCGAAGCCGGGAGGCATTGGCGGCGGCGCGGGAGCGGCGGCAGCATCGCCACGCAGGCGGGCGCGAAGGGCGGGCAACTCCGGATGGTCGGGGGAAGCTTGGGCCAAGCGTTCGATGGCCACTTTTGCCTCAGACCAGATCTGCTGGTTCAGGCAGAAGCGCACCTCCTCCAGCAATTCCGAAACATTTTCCTGGGGAGCGGCGGCTGGCGGAGCAGGTTCAGGAGCCTCCTGCCAGACCGATTCCCATTCGCCGGAGAGATCAATTTCTTCTGTATTGCCGGGCTCGCTGGGTTCCCCGAGGCTGAAGTCGCGAGGAGCAAACTCTCCGCTCTTGGCTTCCCATGTTGTGGTCTGGCCGGTGCCGGCCAGATTCGCGTAATGACCAGCGGCCTCGGATTCGCCGAGCGATTCCAGTACACGCTGCATCACCGAATAGCAACGCGCGGCGCGAGGGGCTTGGCCCTCCTGAATGTAGAGCATGGCCAGCGTGCGATTGAGCTGCAGATCCTCGGGCGCGCTTTGCAGAGCGGCCTCAAGCGCGCTAATGCCTCGAGTTTTGGAGGCAAACGACTCGGAGAGTTCTGCCTCGGTAAGAGCGGTGGCAATCTGTTCTTCGATCTCAGGCAGATAGGTCTGCTTGGGAAGCGTTGGTTCCGAGGTGTGGAGAAACTCCTCGAGGGTGCGCGGCTCATCCTCCAGTCGAGGAGTCGGGGCGGGTGCGGGAGCAGCCGATGCGGGGCCGAGCAGGGCGCAAACTTGGCGATATCCCTGAATATGGGAGGCGTTGTCAGGCTCCAACTCGATAAGCTGCTTGTACGCATCGCGCGCGCGCTCCAGCTCGTTGTTCTGAACCGCGGCGTGTGCCATGAGTTCCAGAATCTCGGCGATCATGGAGGTTTCGCCGGCGTGCTGGAAGAGCGTGTAGATGGTCTGCAGAGCTTCGGGATTATTGCGTACCCGGGAGACCGAGCCGTGCAGGTGCGCCATCACCTCTTCTTTATCGTGTCCTAGGACCTCAAGGGCAAATTCGCTATAGAGATTGATGGCGCGGAGTGTGTCGTTTTCCTTATAAAGACGCGCTGCGACGTGGAGCACCCCATCGGGATCATGGTGCACCGTCATGAGTTTGCGGGCCAGAAGCAGGGCGTTATCCAGGTTGCCCAACTTCAGGCTGGCTTCGAGGAGGTTGCGCAGAGCATCCGGACGCGAATCGATGTCGGGAATCGCTTCGTAGAGTTCGACGGCCTTTTGGTTGTCGCCAAGCTCATAGGTGACCTGGGCCCGCAGTTCCTGGGCTCGAAGGTTGGTGCGGTCGAGGGCGATGAGGCGGTCGAGAATTTTCTGCGCAGGATCGAGGGCGTGGCGCTCAACCAGCGTGTTGGCAGTCTGGGAGAGCATCTCCTTGGCTTCTTCACGCTGCCCACCCTGGGTCATCAGGTCGGCGGTGCGGGTAATGACCTGCACGTTCTCCGGATCAAACAAGACGAGCTGCTTGAGAAGTCGCAGCGTTTCTTTGGTCTGTCCCTTGCGGGTGTAGACCTCGGCGGCCAGCAGCAGCATAGAGCGCGCATCGCCCACCAGACCCTGCTTGCGATAGAGCTCTGCGAGCTTTTCCATGGCGGCCAAGCCATTGGGATCAAGCTTGGTGATCTTCTTGTAGAGCGCGATTGCCTTCAGCAGGAAGCCGTCATTGGCATAGGACTCGCCAACCACACGGAAGCGCTCAATGGCTTTCTCGTTCTGTCCAAGCCGGGCGTAAATGTCGCCGACCGTATTGAGGATGGCAAGATCCCGGGGCTCAACCTGTAGAATCTTTTCGTATTCGGTGATGGCGAACTGTAGTTTGTTCTGCCGTAGATAGCGCTCGGCATTGGCGCGCGACTTTTCTTTGTTAAAACCGAATCCGAACATGATTGTGCTCCAAAGCGCCTCTACTCGTCGCGGCGGACAGCTCCCGCCTGCGGAGGCAGTACAGGATTCTGCATTTGGCTTACGGTAACACAGCTTCCAAGCGGCGGAAACCATCGGAAGGCGTGTGGTAAACGTTTTGGAAGGACAGGTCCTGATGCCCGCAGGGGCAAGAGCGCGATTGACAGGGAAATATCACGTCATTAAGGTTAGGCCTATCTGAGATGAAAACCCCGCCGGATGGGACTCCGATCACCGGTTTGCGCCTGCTCATGATGCTGCTGGTGATTGTGGCGGCCAGCATCGCCATCCATGGCTACCATTATGGGATTGAGGATGAGGCAATCTACCTGCCTGCCATCAAAGCCCACCTCAATCCGGCGCTGTATCCTCACGACGCAATTTTCTTCCAGCCGCAAACCCGGCCCACACTGTTTGACGACCTGGTGGCCGCCTCCGCACGAGTACTGCGCGCTCCGGTGGATTGCACGGTCTTCGCCTGCTACCTGGGGACGCTTCTAGCCTTTTACGCGGGACTCTGGAACATGGCGTCGCGGCTGTTTCCGGGGCTTCGCGGTCGGCTTGGGGGAGTGTTGCTGATCGCCGCTCTGCTGACCATGCCCGTGGCTGGGACATGCATCTTTATCGTCGATCAACATCTGCATCCGCGAACCCTGGCTACGGGACTCATCCTGTGGGCGGCGGCTGTGGTGGTCCGCCGCACGAGCGGCGAGGCAATTAGGGCACAGGATTACCTGCTGGCGGCGGTGCTGCTGATCTTCGCGGCCCTGGTGCACGTGCAGATGGCGTTCTATGGATTGCTGTTCATCGCGGCGCTCGTGCTGCCGAGGCGCCAGATGGTGGGCTGGTTGGTGTTGCTTGCCATGGTTGCTGCGGTGCTGCTGGGAGCGGCATTGCTTGGGCCAGGCAGTCCGGAGTGGCAGGAAGCGTCACGCACACGAGCGCAGCATTACCTATTGCGGTGGGAGTGGTATGAGTGGCTGGGAGCGATTGCGCCCGGCTTCCTGCTCTGGGGAATGGCTCGGTTAGCGCGTCTCCGTGGGCTGAAGGCAGCCTCGGAGGTCGCACAGCGTACTGCTTTTTATGCGGCAATGGGCTTCGTGGCCGGATGCCTGATCACCATTCCTCCGCAACTGGAACGGTTGACTCCGTTTCAGCCTCTGCGCACGTTGCATTTGACCTACATCGTCATGCTGCTGATGGCCGGGGGGCTGCTGGCGGAAATGGTATTGAAAGGGAAGCCATGGCGCTGGGCCGCGCTCCTACTCCCCATTGCTGCTGGAATGAGCTTTGCGCAGATTGAGTCGTTTCCGGATTCGCACCACATTGAGTGGCCGGGGCGTCCGACAGGGAATGACTGGGTGGAGGCCTTTCATTGGGTGAAGGCGAATACTCCGGTGGACGCCTATTTTGTTCTCGACCCGCACTATATGAGTTCGCCGGGTGAGGACTACCACGGCTTCCGCGGACTGGCCGAGCGGGGGCAGATGGCTGACTGGGACAAAGACCCCGGCGTGGTGCTGCTCTTTCCTGAGGTGGCTCCGCGCTGGTGGCGCGAGGTTCACGCTCTGGACGGCTGGAAGAATTTCACAGCCGCTGATTTTCATCGGCTGCACGAACAATTTGGCGTGGGCTGGACGGTAATGCCTTACGGTTCGCGATTTGGAAACTGGGGCAAGTATGCAGGGGAACGCAACGTTCCTATTCCGCTTTCCGATTGTCCGTATTACAACCGGAGCGTCGTGATTTGCAGGGTAAAGTAAGACGGCAGACCTCCAAGCGCATCACACGGAACCTTGCGCAGCCTTTGTACGTATGAAGTGATGTGGGCAGTAGCCCGGGATTTGGGATTACTATGCGCGGAATCAGAATCAAGGAACCGACAATCATCGCGCTGGAGACGATGCGCACGCACAAGTTGCGCTCATTTCTCATGCTGCTCGGTGTCATTCTCTCGGTGTCAACGCTCATCCTCGTAGTGGCGCTCATCAACGGCACCAACTCGTATATCGCGGACCGCGTGGCCAACATGGGCAACGGTGTCTTTATCGTCGGACGCTACGGCATTATCAATAGTGAAGAGGAATGGGTGAAAGCAGTACGCCACAACCGGCAGTTCACCTATGACGATTACGTTGCAATGCGCGATGGGCTGAAGCTTCCCAGGGCCGTGGGCCTGCAATGTTCCTCGCGAGAGACGGTGCGGCGTGAAGGTACAACGGCTGAGGATGTCTCAATGCGCGGCGTGACCGCCAACATCGGGCAGATGGATACCGAAGAGGTCTTGCGCGGGCGCTATATCAGCGACAACGACAACGAGCGCCGGAACTTCACGGCAATGCTCGGAGCCGACGTGGTCAAGAAACTTTTCCCAACCATCGATCCCCTGGGCAAGACCGTGACGGTGAATGGATACGACTTTGAAGTGGTCGGCATCGCTAAGCCAATTGGTAACGTGATGGGGCAACCGCAAGACAACTTCATTTACATCCCGGTACAGACGTGGTTCAAACTGAAGGGCACGCACACCGATAATTTTCACATCAACATACAAGTGCCGGCGCCGGAGTACATGGAGCAAACCAAGGACGAAGCGCGAGCACTGATGCGGGCGCGCCGGCACCTGGCTCCCAATGAGGAAGATACGTTCGGACTCTTTGGCTCTGACAACCTGATGGACTTGTGGAAGAACCTGACGGGCACGCTGGCGGGTGCGATGGTGGGCTTTGTTTCCATCTTCCTGGTGATCGGCGGTGTAGTGATCATGAACGTGATGCTGGCCAGCGTGACCGAGCGCACGCGCGAGATCGGCATTCGCAAGTCAATGGGAGCGCGCACCTCTGACATCCTGAGCCAGTTTCTGGTGGAGGCCTCGGTCATGAGCGCAATGGGCGGGGTGATTGGTATCGCCGTCGCTTGGTTGCTGGCACTCATTCTGGATAAGACGACGCCGCTGCCAATGTCCGTTCCGATGTCGGCCGTGATGGTCGCGCTCTTTGTCTCAACGTCAGTAGGACTGTTCTTTGGCGTCTATCCGGCCCGCAAGGCCGCAAAGCTAAATCCCATTGAAGCGCTACGGGCCGACAGCTAGAAGGAGTGGTGGGATGAGTTCAAAACCTAAGTACTTCTCCTTTAGAGAAAGCGCCCGAATGGCGTTTGAGACGCTGCTGGCGAACAAGATGCGCTCTGCGCTAACAGTGTTAGGCGTATTCATTGCCGTGGTTGTGCTGGTAATGGTCTTCTCCATCATGTACGGCGTGGACGCGGACATGCGCTCAATGCTGGAGCAGTACGGTACGGAAACGCTCTTCATCTTTAAATTTGATCCGGGTATTCACATGGGCAGGCTGCCGCAGGAACTGCGCATGCGCAAACCTTTGAGTTATGGAGACGCGCTCGCAATTCGGGAAGAAGCGCCTTCGGTGAAAGACGTGTGCGTTGAAATTGACTCCACCACCTTCCAACCGGGGACGCCGAACTTCATTCCTACGGCGCGTTACAACGGCAAAGAGGTGACCGCGGTCAATTTTGAGGGGGTCACACCTTCCTACCTGACGGTAGTCAATGCACGACTGGAGCAGGGAAGATTTCTCACTGAATCCGAAGATAGTCACCGCATGGACGTTGCGGTGATCGGGCACGATCTGGCCGACACGCTCTTCCCTGCAAAGGACGCCATCGGCAAGGAACTGCAAGTTACGGGAATGACCTTCCGGATTATCGGCGTAATGGAGAAGAGCAAGGGCGTGTTTATCCGCGACAACTCCGCCGACAAGCAGGTCTTCATTCCCTACCTCTCCTACATGAAGCACCGTCCGCAGGACAAGGAGAACCAGTTGACCGCCCTCGCGTATCCCGGCAAGAAGTCGCAGGCCACCGACGAGGTCACGGGAATCCTGCGCCGCCGACGTGGCGACGCATTCAACAAGCCGGATAGCTTTGGCATCTCATCGGCCGAGGCCATCTCCAACCAGTTCCGGAGCATTATGAGCATGGTCGCGCTGCTGACCATCGCGGTAGCCTCCGTAGGAATGCTGGTGGGCGGCGTGGGCGTGATGAACATCATGCTCATGTCTGTGACGGAGCGAACTCATGAGATTGGCGTGCGCAAGGCAATTGGCGCGCGCAGTAAAGACGTGGTGCGCCAGTTTCTTGTGGAGGCCATGGTGCTGACCGGCTCGGCGGGAGTTGCCGCAGTACTCTTCTGCCTTGGGTTGATCGCGATTCTGAATGTCGTGCTCCCCACTTGGCCGATGGCGGTTCCGGGGTGGGTGATTCCGGCCTCGGTAGGGGCGGCGATGAGCGTTGGATTATTCTTCGGAATTTATCCGGCAGCCAAGGCGGCGAAACTGGATCCGGTGGAAGCACTGCGCTACGAGTAGGTCGCAAAGTGCCTTACTGCACGAGGTGAATGGATCCATTCGGAACGCGCCGTCGCTCATTCATCTCCTGCAACATCTCCTCAAATTGCGCGGCAGAGAGCAATTTCTGCAGCACCGGGAAAACGACGGTTTCTTCCAAGCCAAGATGTGCGGCGAAAATCTTCTCCAGCGCAGAGGTCACGTGCTCAAGACGACGCGCGAGCGCAAAAAGACGGCCCGGGTTGCGATCCAGAGACGAGCAGAGGAATAGCAGTTCCGCCACTAGTTCGTCGATCGCCTTGTGCTGTTCCACCATGGTTTCTGCCGCTTCGCGCACCAGATCGCCTTCGGGCAGTGCAGCGCGAAGACGGGGGAAGAGTGACTCGTTTTCGTCGGCTTCGTGTAACGGCAGGGCCAGGCTGAAGTAGCGGAAAATAGCTGCCGCGGCGTCAGATATCTCGGGAAGAGGCACAGCTTCAACTGTAGCCAGGGTGCGGCTCAGTTGCATGAAGTGGCGAATGCGGGCGTGGCAGGAAAGCAGCATCTCGATTGGGGTGGGAAGAGTCGTCCTCTCCGAGTCGCGATTGTCGAAGATATTGGTGAAACGCATGGTTCCATGCTCCGGCGACCCGGGTGGAATTGTCGAGGACACGCGTCACAAATTTAAATATCCTTGCTGATCAGTGACTTAGCTAATGATTGCGGAAGCCCGTGACTTCTGCAGGGCAAAAAGTGCTAAAATGTCCGCGCTTTATGATTTGGAAGGACGCGAGCGGTAGAGGCGCCCTGAGAGCGAACAAACAAGCGCTGCTCCGGAACACGTATCTGCAGACGAAATCCCTCCGATTCACTCAGCCTGATTTCAATTCACGAAGGAACAAGTAACATCATGGAACAAGGAATCGTTAAGTGGTTCAATGACGC
>Ga0181528_10000732_pt1 | contig 21911 bp, 21 predicted proteins | sample PEATcosm2014_Bin_47_FD_119742 | JGI IMG/M metagenome (GOLD analysis project Ga0181528, IMG submission 119742) | Peatland microbial communities from MTU Mesocosm Facility, Houghton, MI, USA - PEATcosm2014_Bin10_10_metaG | ecosystem: Environmental > Terrestrial > Soil > Wetlands > Peat | place...
CATGGCCTGACGCAGCTCGTCGGCCTCGGTGGGGGAGAACCCGGCCACGTCGATGGCGATCTGCATCAGCTGCTCCTGGAAGAGGGGCACCCCGAGGGTGCGCTCCAGGGCCGGCTGCATCAGCGGGTGGAGGTAGGTGACGGGCTCGGTCCCGTTGCGGCGGCGGATGTAGGGGTGGACGGCGTTGCCCTGGATGGGACCGGGCCGGATGAGGGCGACCTCGATGGCCAGGTCGTAGAAGCAGCGGGGCTGGACCCTCGGCAGCGTGTTCATCTGCGCCCGCGACTCCACCTGGAAGACACCCACCGTGTCGGCCCGGCACAGCAGGTCGTAGACGGCGTCCTCCTGCTCCAGGCGCGCGAGGTCGACGGTGTCCCCGTGGAAGTCGGCCACCAGGTCGACCATGTGGTGGAGAGCCGTCAGCATGCCGAGACCGAGCAGGTCGAACTTGACCAGTCCGGCCGCCGCGCAGTCGTCCTTGTCCCACTGCAGCACGCTGCGGCCCGGCATGCGGCCCCACTCCACGGGACAGACCTCGACCACCGGTCGGTCGCAGATGACCATGCCCCCCGAGTGGATGCCGAGGTGGCGGGGGAAGCCGAGCAGCTCGGAGGAGAGCCGCTGCACGAGCGGCGGCAGGTCGTCCCGCTCGTCCAGCGGCTGGCCCCGCTCGGTCGACCCCGACCAGGCGTCGGCCTCCTCGGTGGTGTGGCCGAGGGCCTTGCCCACGTCGCGCAGGGCGGAGCGGGAGCGGTAGGTGATGACGTTCGCCACCTGGGCGGCGTGGAGCCGCCCGTAGCGCTCGTAGACGTACTGGATGACCTCCTCGCGACGGCCGGACTCGATGTCGACGTCGATGTCCGGTGGGCCGTCGCGGGCGGGCGACAGGAACCGCTCGAAGAGCAGGCCGAGGGAGACGGCGTCGACGTTGGTGATGCCGAGCGCGTAGCAGACGGCCGACGTGGCGGCCGAGCCCCGCCCCTGGCAGAAGATGTCCTGGCGCTTGCAGAACTGGACGATGTCCCACACGGTCAGGAAGTACCCCGGGAACCCGAGGGTGCCGATCACCCCGAGCTCGTGGTCGATCTGCCGGTAGGCGCCGGGCACCCGCTCGGATCCCGGCGGTCCGTAGCGCTCGGCCGCCCCCCGACGGGTCAGCTCGGCCAGCCAGGTCTGTTCGGTGTGACCCCGGGGCACCGGGAAGTCCGGGAGCCGCGGGGCCACCAGGCGCAGGTCGAAGGCGCACTCGGCGGCCAGCTCCCCGGCCCGTTCGACGGTGCCGGGCCAGCGGGCGAACCGCCGGAGCTGCTCGGCCTCGCCCCGCAGGCAGGCGGTGGCCGACGACGGCAGCCACCCCTCCAGGTCCTCGAGCGTCCGGCGGGCCCGCACGGCCGAGAGGGTGGTGGCCAGGGGGAACCGCGCCGGGGTGGCGTAGTGGACGTTGTTGGTGGCGACGGGCGACACCCCCCGTCCGGCGGCCAGCACGGCCAGGGCGTCGTTGCGGGGCCCGTCGACCGGGGTGCCGTGGTCCCACAGCTCGACGGCCAGACGGTCGGCGCCGAAGCGGTCGATCAGGTGGTCGAGGGCCCGGGCGGCGGCCGCCGGGCCCTCCTCGGTCAGGGCGGCGGCCAACGGGCCCTTGCGGCACCCGGTCAGGATCTGCCAGTGACCGCCGTGGCGGTCGGCCAGGGCGTCGAGGGTGAGGACCGGCCGCCCCTTCTCCCCTCCCTCCAGGTGGGCCTCGGCGATGGCCCGGCTGAGGCGGGCGTAGCCCTCGGGGTCGCGGGCCAGCACCACGAGGTGGGTGCCGTCCGGATCGGGCATGCCGGTGCGCAGGTGGGGCCCGTCGATGTCCGACAGGGTGAGCTCGGCGCCGAACACGGTGGGCAGCCCGAAGGCCCGGGCGGCCACCGCGAACCGCACCGCTCCGTAGAGCCCGTTGTGGTCGGTGAGGGCCAGGGCCGACAGGCCGAGGCGGACCGCCTCGGCGGCCAGTTCCTCGGGATGGCTGGCGCCGTCGAGGAAGGAGAAGTTGGAGTGGGCGTGCAGCTCGCCGTAGGGCATCGGTCGCCACCTCAGCCGTAGGTCGCCTCGACCCACCACCGGCCGCGCTCGACCAGGAGGAGGTGGGCCGAGCGGGCGGTGACCGCCTGCAGCCGGGCCGCCCGACGACGCGACCGCGACCACCAGCGCTCGTCGGCCGGCCACGGGCCGGCCCAGTCCGACACGGGCTCCCACGGCCCACCCTCCACCGACAGCCGGTCGGGGGCGAGGGTCAGCAGGCCCCGGGACGACACGCGCACCGGCTCCCCCCGGGTGTCGGCCAACTCGGCCCGCACCGGGTCGGGGTGGACCACGGCCGGCGCCGGCGGGGGGATGCGGCCGGGCCACGGGGCCGGCCCCGGCCCGCCGCGTCCCGGGTCGGCGACGCGGGCCGACGGCCGGCCGTCGTCGGTCCAGGTGACGAACCGGGACCGCTCGGCCGGACTACGGCCCCCCTGGAGGTGGGCGGTCACCACCCCGTCCGGGCCGAGGAGCTCCTGGGCGGTGGCCAGGCACCGGGCGGCCCGGGCGTCGGCGTCGCTCGCCCCGCCCCAGAACCCGGGCTCGGCCACCACCGGCCCGCCGGGGTCGCCACCGTCGAGCAGCCGGGCGGTGCGGGGGTCACGGAGATCGGCCAGCTCGCCACTGCGGCCGCCGGCCACCCGGTGGGCGTGGGCACCGTCGGCCCCGAAGCGGCCGAGGATGTCGGCATCGGGGAGCGCGGCGAACTCGCCCAGGGTGCGGACCCCCAGGCGGTCGAGCAGCTCGGCCAGGTCGGACCGGCCGAGGATGCCCACCGGGAGCGGCGCCAGGAACGTCGGCGTGCCCCCGGCGGGGACGACGACCCCGTGCCGGGCGGCCAGCACGGCGGCGAAGAGCCCGTCGGCGATGCCGACCTCGGCCGGGGTGACGGCGGACGCCGCGGTGCGGACCAGGTCGACCAGGGCGTCCTCGCCCCCGAAGTAGCGGGCCGGCCCGCGGGCGGGCAGCGAGCAGATGCCGGGCCGTACCGCGGTCACCCAGGGGCAGTAGGCCTCGACGGCGGTGAGCACCCCGGCCAGGGTCCGTAGCCCCGCCCCGCCCTCGTCGTCGACGAGCAGGTCGGGGCAGCGGACGACGAGCAGCCGGTCCACGTCAGCCCCCCGCCCCGGGGGGGTCGGCCGGGGACACCCGCCCGTCGGCGTCGGGCAGCCACAGCCCGCAGTGGACCGGTCGGGCGGCGGACCGGCGCCCGGTGGCGGTCACGGTCACCCGGCGCCGGTGGAGGTGGCCCTCGCCCGCGTCGATCCCCTCCCACGCCGCGTCGGCGATGCGCAGCTGCAGGTCCGCCGGCTCGGGCCAGCCGGCCCGTCCGGGGACCACCACCAGCACGCCCCGCCGCTCGCGGGCCCGGGCCACCAGCCGACGGGCCATGTCGCGACGGGGTGGGAACGGGGGGCACAGCACCACCAGGTCGACCCCCTCGAGCACGGCGGCGGTGGCCTCGGCCCAGGCCGGCCCGGGCCGCGGGAGGAGGGCCAGCCGTCCGAGGTCGACGCCCAGGTCGCGGGCGGCCACGGCCCCGAGTCCCGGATGGCCGACCAGGGCGCACCACGACCCCGAGGCCGAGGCGGCGGCCACCAGGGAGAGGGCCAGGCTGAGGGCGCCGTCGTCACCGGACCCCCCGACGGCCAGGGTCGAGCCGCGGCGCAGGGCCCCGTCGGGCAGCAGCCCGGCCAGCGCCGGCAGGACGGGGAGGAGCCGGGTGCGGCTGGCCGCGACGGGTCGGGTCCGCTCGGCCAGGGCGGACAGCGCGGCGAGGGCGGCCGGGTCCAGGTCCCGGGTGAGCCGTCGGCCCGGCGCAGATACGAACATACGTTCGATGGTACCGGTCGGCCGTCCGCCCGGCCAGTGCGATCCGGCGCCCCCGGTGGCACCGGCACGACCGGGCCGTTACCGGCGCCGGATACGGTCCCTCCCACCGGCAGGGCCGGCGCGGCGGGCGCCGAACGGATCGGGTGGCGGATGCATCGACCCCGGCAGCCGCCGGGGTCGATGTGCGTCCCCCGGGACCCCCGGCGCCCGCCGCCCCGGTGTGGTTGGCTGGGCCGATGGACTACCGCACCCTCGGGACCACCGGCGTACAGGTCAGCCAGCTCTGCCTCGGGGCCATGATGTTCGGGGCGTGGGGCAACCCGGACCACGACGACTCGGTCCGCATCATCCACCGGGCCGTCGACGCCGGCATCAACTTCGTCGACACCGCCGACATATACTCCTTCGGCGAGTCCGAGGTCATCGTGGGCGAGGCGCTGCGGACCCTCGACCGCGACGGCATCGTGCTCGCCACCAAGGTGCACGGGGCCATGTCCGCGGACCGCAACGCCCAGGGCAACTCGCGTCGGTGGGTGATCGCCGAGTGCGAGCACAGTCTGAAGCGGCTCGGCACCGACTACATCGACCTCTACCAGATCCACCGGCCCTCCCCCGAGACCGACATCGACGACACGCTCGCCGCCCTGAGCGATCTGATCCACGCGGGCAAGGTCCGCTACGCGGGCTGCTCCACCTTTCCGGCCCACCAGGTGGTCGAGTCGCACTGGGTCGCCGAGCGCCGCGGCCGCGAGCGGTTCCGGACCGAGCAGCCCCAGTACTCGATCCTCGCCCGCGGCATCGAGGCCGACCTGCTGCCGGTCTGCCAGACGTACGGGATGGGCGTACTCAGCTGGAGCCCGCTCGCCGGGGGCTGGCTGTCCGGGGCGTTCGGCGAGGGCAAGCGGAACACCTCGCGGCGCTCGGCCATGCTGCCCGACCGCTACGACCTGTCGCTCCCGGTCAACCAGGCCAAGCTGGCCGCCGTCGTCGAGCTCGAGAAGGTGGCCGAGGAGGCCGGGCACTCACTCCTCGAGCTGGCGCTGGCCTTCGTGCAGGCCCACCCGGCCGTCACCTGCCCGATCATCGGGCCGCGCACGATGGAGCAGCTCGAGTCCCAGCTGGTGACCGCCGACATCGTCCTCGACGCCGCCGTCCTCGACCGGATCGACGCCATCGCGCCGCCCGGGCAGAACGTCGGCGGGGCCGACCCGGGCTGGGCGCCCCCCTCGGTGACGGACGCGTCCCTCCGCCGGCGCTAGGTGCCCGGCGACCGCCCACCCGCCCGGCGGGCGGGTCAGGGGCGCTGGCGGCGGTTGCGCTCCCGCCGCCCCAACCGGTCGGCCGTCGCCCGGGCCTCCACCAGGGCGGTGTGCCCGGCGAGATAGTCCAGGTACTCGGCCAGGCGCCGCCGGGTGAGGGTGCCGTCGGCCACCGCCCGGTCGAGGGCGCACCCCGGCGTGCCGTCGTGGGCACAGTCCGAAAAGCGGCACTCCTCGGCCAGTTCGTCCAGGTCCGGGAAGGGGGACGGCGGCTCCTCCTCGTCGGGATCGTCCCAGGTGGTGGCGGCCCGGATGCCGGGCGTGTCGATGATCGCCCCGCCACCGGGAAGCGGCAGGAGCTCCCGGCGGGTCGTGGTGTGGCGCCCCTCGCCGGTCCGGCCCACGTCGCCCGTCTCCTGGGCGTCGACACCGAGCAGGATGTTGGTCAGCGTCGACTTGCCCGCGCCCGACGCCCCGAGCAGCACGACGGTGGAGCCGGCGGTGAGCCCGGCCAGCCGATCGAGTCCCTCGCCCGTGACGGTGCTGGTGGTGACCACCTCGACCCCGGCGAGCCCGTCGCCCAACTCGTCGAGGAGTGCCTCGCCACTGTCGGACGTGTCGACCTTGGAGAGCACGAGCACCGGCACCGCACCCGAGTCGCGGGCGAGGGCCAGCATGTCCGTCAGCCGCGAGCTACCGACCCGCGTGTCGAGCGCCCACGTGACCACCACCACGTCGACGTTGGCCGCCATCGGCTGCGCCTCGTCGCGACCCGAGACCGAACGGCGCACGAGCAGACTGTGGCGTTCGAGCCGCTGCAGGACGCCCTGGCCGTCGGGTACGAGCCAGTCGCCCACCACGATCTGGGGGCACTCGCGCAACGCCACCCGGCGGGTCCGGCGGGTCCCCTGCAGGGTCGCCCAGCCCCGGTCGATGCGGACGACGCGGGCGACCAGGCCGGGGGCGTAGCCCGCGGCCACCGTCTCCTCGACCCGGGCGCGGTCGAAGCCGATGGCGGCGAGGGGGTGGGCACCCTGGTCGTCGGCGGCGGTCACCGGCGCGAGCTTACGGTGCCCGACCCGTCGGGCCGGGGTCCCGCGGCGGACGACGTGGCCGTGGCCTCAGCCGACGGGCGGGGCCAACGCGTCGACCTCGGCGACCTCGTCGGGAGTGAGGACCCAGGCCCCGGCGGTTGCATTGGCCCGGACCTGTTCGGGCCGGGTCGCCCCGGCGATCACCGACGCCACCACCGGCTTGGCGGCCAGCCAGGCGATGGCCAGTTCGAGGACGGAGTGCCCCCGCTCGGCCGCCCACTCCGTCGCCGCCTCGACGATGTCGAAGTTCCGGTCCGAGAGCATGGCCCCGCCGCGTTCGCCGAAGTGGACCAGACGGGTGCCGGGGGGTGGCGGCTCACCCCTCGTGTACTTCCCGGACAGCATGCCGCTGGCCAGCGGGTAGTACGGGAGGTAGCCGATGCCGAGCCGCTCGGCCTCGGGCACGGCGTCCGCCTCGTCCTCGCGCTGCAGCAGGTTCCACGCGTTCTGGACGGTCACGAACCGGGCCCCGCCGGCCGCCGCCGCCTCGGCCTCGCGCAGCTGGGCGGCGCTGAAGTTGGAGCAGCCGATCTCGCGGACCTTGCCCTGGCGGACGAGCTCGTCGAGCGCTCCGAGGGTGTCGGCGATGGGGGTGTCGGGGTCGGGGCGGTGCAGTTGGTAGAGGTCGATCCGGTCCGTGCCGAGTCGGGTGAGGCTGCGCTCCACCGCGGTCCGCACGTAGTCGGGGGCCGCCCCGCCGGTGCCCCCGTCGACGGGGCTGGCGAACTTGGTGGCGAGGACCACCCCGTCGCGCCGGGAGCCCAGCGCGGCGGCCAGACGGGCCTCGCTCTCGAGATACGAGTCGGCCGTGTCGAAGAAGGTGATGCCGGCCTCGAGGGCCGCGTCGACCACCGGGGCCACCGCATCCTCCTCCATGAAGAAGCCGAAGTTGTTGGTCCCGAGGCCGATGACCGAGACCTCGAGCGAGCCGATCCGTCGCGTGTCCATGCCCCCGTACTACCAGGCGGTGCTGCCGGTCGGGACGGGTCGGGGGCGGTCGCCGGCGCGGCGCGGGCGGGGGATCCCGTGTCATCCTGGGCGGATGATCGTCACGCTCACCACGGAGCGGCTGGTCCTGCGCCCCTTCACCGACGACGACCTCGGCGCGCTCACCGCGCTCCATGCCGAGGAGAGCTTCTGGTGGTTTCCGCTCCGGCGGGGGATGACCGACGGCGAGACGGCCGAATTCCTCGCCCACGTCGTCGCCACCAACGACGACCCCGACCGACCCGTGTTCCACGCCGTGGTGGAGCGGTCCGGCGGTGACCTCCTCGGATGGGCCGGGCTGTCGGTGCCGTCGTTCCTCCCCGAGATCCTGCCGGCGGTGGAGGTGGGCTGGCGCCTCGGCGCCGCCTACCGGGGCCGCGGCTTCGCCACCGAGGCCGCGGCGGAGGCCCTGCGCTGGGGCTTCGAGGACCTGGGACTGGAGGAGATCGTGTCCATCTACGAGCCCGACAACCTCCCGTCCGGACGGGTGATGGACCGCCTCGGGTTCGGGCCGGGCCACCCCACGGTGGAGCCGAAGCGCGAGCTCCCGATCCTCGTCCGCCGGCTGGGGGTCGACGACTGGCGGGCCGGCCGGCCCCCGAGCGTCGGTTAGCCCAGGACGAAGTCGGCCAGGTCCGGCTGGCGGGTCCAGGTCCAGTAGTCGACCAGGCGCCACGGGCTCAGGATGTGGATCTCGCCCTCCGAGTTCTTGAAGAAGGAGTGCTCGACGGAGGGCTGGGACCACACCAGGCCCTGCAGCTCCCGCTGCGACCGCTCGTGCCAGTCCTCGTAGCGCTCGACCCGGGGCTCCATCGTCCGGTGACCCCCTTCGACGATGGCCTCGAGGCACTGGGTGATGTACCGCATCTGGCACTCGGAGTGGAAGATCAGGCTGCCCCCGTGGGCCAGGTTGGTGCCGGGGCCGTACATGCAGAAGAAGTTGGGGAACCCGGGCACGGTGATCCCGAGGTAGGCCGCCGGGCGCTCCCCCCACATCTCCCGCAGGTCGACCCCGTCCCGGCCCACGACCGCCATCGGGGCGAGGACCCGGGTGGCCTGGAAGCCGGTGGCGTACACCAGCACGTCGGCCGGGTACCGCGTGCCGTCGGCGGTGACGACGGCGTCGGCCTCGATGTGGTCGATGCCCGTGCGCACGAGCTCCACGTTGTCCCGGGTCAGCGCACCGAGCCACGCGCCGTTGTCCTGGAGGGTCCGCTTGCCGGTCGCCGGGTAGTCGGGCACCACCTTGGCGATCAGACCGGGGTCGTCGCCCACCTGGCCCACGATCCAGTCGGTGAACATCTGGCGGGTGAGCTCGTTCATCTCGCTGACCGCCCGCTGCTGGTCCGGGTAGTCGGGGTCGACCCGCGCCGCCTCGAGTCCCTTGTCACACCCCGGCCACAGGATCAGGAAGCGGTACCAGCGCCCGTAGAAGGGCAGGTGTCGCAGGGCCCATCGCACCCCCGGGCCCACCGCGGCGTGGTAGTTCGGGTTCGGGAACATCCACTGGGCCGTGCGTTGGAACACGGTGAGGTGCTCGACGTCGGGGGCGATGGTCGGGGCGATCTGGAACCCGCTCGCCCCGGCGCCGATCATGGCGACCCGCCGGCCCGACAGGTCGACGTCGTGGTCCCAGCGGGCCGAGTGGAACGCCGGGCCGGCGAAGCTGTCGGCGCCCTCGAACTCGGGGACGTTGGGCCGGTTCAGCTGGCCCACGGCCGAGATGACGGCGCGGGCGGTCAGGACGTCCTCGGCCCCGTCGGCGCCCCGGGTGCGCACCGCCCAGGTGGCGCTGTCCTCGTCCCACGTGGCCCCCAGGACCTCGGTCTCCCACCGGACGTGGGGGGCGATGCCGTGCTTGTCCATCACCGACTGGAAGTAGCGCTGCAGCTCGGGCTGGCGGGCGAAGTACTCGGTCCAGTGGTCGCTCGGCTCGAACGAGTAGCAGTAGAAGTGGTTGCCCACGTCGACCCGGGCCCCGGGGTACGAGTTCTCCCACCAGGTGCCGCCGACCCCGGCGTTCTTCTCCACGATGGTGAACGGGATGCCCGCCTCCTGCAGGCGGACGCCCGCCAGCAGGCCCGACTGACCGCAGCCGATGACCACCACCGGGAAGGCCGCCCGGTCGGCGGGGTCGCCGGCCGGCTCCACCCGCCGGGCGTCCCGGCCGTCGAGCTCCATCTCCTCCATCAGCAGCGGGACGTACTCCTCGGGTACGTCCTCGCACACCAGCCACGTCATCATCTCGTGGAGGAGCTCGGGGGAGACCGGCCCGGGCTCGGGGCACCCCCGCCCGCGGTAGTCGCGGATCACCTCGAGGGCGAGGGCCCGCGCCTCCTCCTTGTCCTCCTCGGTCATGTAGCCCTGGACCTCGTTGAGGAAGAGGCCGGCGGGCCGGAGACGGCCGCGGATGATCTCCGGGTCGCCGGACATGTGGACGAGCGAGAGCAGCAGGGTCGGCACCGACACGTCGAGGAGCGCCTCGGCGATCTCCTCGTCCGACGTGTCGAACGGCTCGCCCGCGTGTGGATTGCGCATGTCGTGACCCTCCCGCGCCGGACCGGGGCGGCGGGGTCCGACCCCGCGGCGCGGTGTGACACAGTAGCCAACGACCCGGTCCGACCACGGCCCGGTCGGAAGGGGGACCGTGCGACACGTGACGATCGAGGGGCCGGGCCGGGTCGTGGTGGCGGACGCGCCCGACCCGGTGCCGCCGGGGCCCGGCGGGGCCGTGGTGTCGGTCGACGCCACGGCCATCTGCGGGTCGGACATGCACTTCTACGACGGCGACCTCGACCTCGGCATGGCGGTGCCGGTCGGCCACGAGTTCCTCGGCACCGTCCTCGAGGTGGGTCCGGACGTCCGTTCGTTCCGGCCGGGTGACCGGGTGCTGACCGCATCGGTGGCGGGCTGCGGGGCGTGCGAGGGCTGCGCCACCGGTGACCCGGTGCGCTGCGTCGAGGGACCCAAGGTGTTCGGGTCGGGGATGCTCCCCGCCGGGCAGGCGACGGCGGTGGCGGTGCCGGCCGCCGATTTCCAGATGCTGCGGATACCGGAGGGGATGGACGACGAGGCCGCCCTGCTGCTGACCGACAACCTGTCCACCGGGTGGGCCGGGGCCCAGCGGGCCGAGGTCCCACCGGGGGGCACGGTGGCCGTCCTCGGTCTCGGCGCGGTCGGGCTCTGCGCGGTGCGCTCCGCGTTGCTGCTCGGCGCGGCGCGCGTGCTGGCCGTCGACCCCGTGGCGGGACGCCGGGCGCGGGCCGTGGCGTCCGGGGCCGAGGCCGTGGACGGTCCGACGGTCGAGGCCCTCCTCGAGGCGACCGGCGGCGTCGGACCGGACGCGGTCATCGACGCCGTGGCCAAGGACGCGACGCTCGACGCCGCGCTGGCGGCCGTGCGGGCGGGGGGCACGGTGTCGGTCGTCGGGGTGCACGATCTCGAGCCGTATCCGCTGGCGGCGCTCACCACCCTGTTCAAGAGCGTGACGTTGCGGATGACCACCGCCCCCGTGCACCGGACGTGGCACGAGCTGGTGCCGCTGGTCCGGGCGGGCCGGTTGGACACGGGGGGCATCTTCACCCACGAGTTCGCCCTCGACGACGCCCCCGCCGCCTACGCGGCGGTGGCCGAGCGCAGCCCCGACTGCATCAAGGTCCTGCTCCGGCCCTGACGCGGCGGCTCCCGTCTGGACCCCGGGTCGCCGGGGCCCCGGTTCGCCTCGGCCACGGTTCGCCTCGCCCACGATGGCCTCGGTAGCCTCGTGGCGTGCGAGCGGCGACCGGACACGACGACGTCAGCCGGCTCTGGTTGTTCTCGGAGTGCACGGCGGCCGAGTTGCGCAAGATCCGACGGCTCCTCGAGGAGGTGACCGTTCCCGCCGGCACCCTCCTCGTGCAGGAGGGGGAGCCGGGCTACCTGTTCTTCGTCGTCGTGTCCGGAACGGCATCCGTCCTGCGCGGCCGTCGCACCACCGGGACCCTCGGCCCGGGCGACTTCTTCGGCGAGCTCTCCCTGATCGACAAGGGTCCGAGATCGGCGTCGGTGACCTGCGAGACGGAGATGACCATGCTCGTGATCCGTCAACGTGACTTCCAGACGATCCTCCGGTCGTCGCCGCGGATCACCCGGAAGCTCCTGGCGTCGATGAGCCGCCGGCTCCGGGACACCAACGCGCTGGCGTACGCCTGAGCCCCGCCGCCCACGGACGGCCCCGAGTCGTCCGGCGTCCCGGGGCCCGGTCGGCGGTCAGCGCCGCTCGAGCCGCCAGACCAGCCGCAGCGCCGTCCAGGTGGCGTCGACGGCGCAGACCTTGTTGTCGACCAGCCCCCGTTCGAGGGCCAGGGCCCGGACCATGTGGTCGGTGATGTCGGTGTCGACCCCCGACGACCGCTTGGGCCACGCGACCCACAGTCCGCCGGCCGGTCTCACCATCGGCGCCAGGCTGTCGATCCGCCGGTCCAGCCGGGCGGCCCGGGTCTCGAAGTCGACGACCACGTCGGCCCGGCCTGAGGCCCGCCGCCGGACCGTCACGCCCGGGACGTCGAGCTCGAGCCCGGGTGGGGCGCCGAGCAGGGCGACCACGTCGCCGAACCGGATGCCGAGCTTCGTGGCCAGGGGGGTGTCCGTCGGTTCCGCCATGGTGTGGTCCGGGCGCCGGGGCGGAGTCGGATCCGCTCAGCCCTCGGAGCCCCCGGCCACCTCGTAGGACCACAGCTCGGACGCCACCGACACGGGACCGCCGTGGGGGGCCGGGCGGTCGGCTCCGGCGTGCCCGTGGGCGAAGGCGGGGGAGGCCACCCAGGCGTCGAACGACGCCTGGTCCCGCCAGCGGGTCACGACGAGCCACTGGTTACGCCCGTCGGTCGGCTGGAGGAGCTCGAAGCCCTCGAATCCCTCCTGGCCGTCGACGGCCCCGGCCCGGGCGGCAAACCGCTTGGCCAGTTCGTCTCCGGCCTCCTCGGGCACGGTGATGGCATTGATCTTGATCAGCGTCATGGCCCATCTGACCACAGCCAGGACGACCCCGTCGGGCGGCCCGGAGGCCCGGACCTCGTCCCACCAGGGGCTGTTCACACGCCGTTCATCCGCTGAATTGGATGAACCGCGACAGCGCGCGCCGACGATACGATGAGCGGACCAGAGAGAGGAGGTGGTCCAACTGAGCAATCAACGTTTCGGGACCCTGGAGGTGGCTGGCCGCTGAGGCGGCTCGCTGTACCACCTGGCGAATCCCAGCCAGACACCCACCGGGCGACCTAGCCGGACCGTGGTCCCATCCGGCGCCTCACGGGCCTCCCGGTGTTCACACAGCAAACGCACCACCCGAAGGGCGCCTCTCCGGAGGCGCCCTTCGGCGTGCCGGGCGGGGGCCTCAGGGGCGCATGGTCGTCTCGTCGACGTCGAGGGCCGCCCGCACATCGTCGGCGACCGGCTGGGACACCTTGCGCCGGGCCACCATGCGGTCGAGCTCGTCCCGCTCGAGTTCGATGACCAGGTGACGGAGCTCGACCTCGGCCTCGAAGGAGCGGGTCTCGCCCTCGGCGGGAGGTCCGGCGTCGTCGGCGGCCACCCCGTCGTCGGACAGCAGCTCGAGTCGGCGGTCGACCTGGGCGAGCAGGGCCTCGTACCCGGTGCGCACGCGGTCGGTCACGTCGGCGGGGGTGCCCCGGGCCGCCGCCAGGTCGTCGATACGGGTGAGCGCCAGCACGGCCAGGCGGCGACGGGCCTCGGCGGCCAGGACCTGTTCCTGCTCGCCCGGGGAGACCAGGCCCAGGCGGCGGATGAGGGGGGGCAGGGTGAGGCCCTGGCCCACCAGGGTGGCCACGATCACGGCGAAGGTGAGGAACAGCACGAGGTCGCGCTCGGCGAAGGAGGTGGGCAGGGCCAGGGCGGCGGCCAGGCTGATGGCCCCCCGCATGCCGGCCCAACCGACGACGGTCGTCTCGCGCCAGGTGGCGGGGGTGCCCTGGTTGGTGCTGAAGAGGGTGCGGCCCCCGGGCAGCGCCGTGGCCCCGAACATCCACACCAGTCGCAGCACGACGACGGTGCCCACGACGGCCAGGGACTCGGCGACGAGGGAGCCCGACGTCCGTTGCGTCAGCGACTCGAGGACGGGTCGGAGCTCGAGCCCGACCAACAGGAACGAGAGCCCCGTCAGGAGGAAGACGACGAGCTCCCAGATCTGTCGCTGCTGGAGGCGGGCGGCGGCGGTCAGGGACCGTGACCCGTACCGGCCGAAGTAGAGACCGGTGGCGACGACGGCGAGGACGCCCGAGGCGTCGAGCTTGTCGGAGGGCAGGTAGGCGGCGAAGGGCAGGATCAGGAGGACGGTGTTCTCGATGACGGGCGTCTCCACCCGACGCAGTAGCCGCGAGCCGATCCAGCCCACGGCGAGGCCGATGCCCACCCCGACGACCACGGCGTAGACGAACCGGGCGGTGACGTCGACGACGGTCAGGGACGTGGCCACGGACGCCACGGCCACCTGGTAGGCGGTCAGCGCGGTCGCGTCGTTCATGAGGCCTTCGCCGCCCAGGATGGTGACGAGGCGCCGGGGTAGGCCGAGCTTGCCGGCGATCTGGGTGGCCGCCACCGAGTCCGGGGGCGACACGATGGCCCCGAGGGCGAAGGCCTCGCCCCAGCTCGACTGGGGCACGAGGAGGTGGAAGACGACGGCCACCGCCGCCATGGTGGCGAGCACCAGGCCGACGGCCAGCAACAGGATGGGCCGCCAGTGCGTCGACAGCTCGCGGGCCGACGTGTCGAGCGAGGCGTCGTAGATGAGCGGGGGCAGGAACACGAGCAGGATCAGGTCGGGCTCGAGGGTGACGCGGTGGGCCACGGGCAGCAGCGCCACCACCAGGCCGGCGACGACCAACAGGATCGGATACGCGATGCGCAGGCGGTCGGCGATGGTGGCGACAGCCACCACGGCGATGAGCAGCCCGAGGATCTCGGCGATGCTCACGACCGGCGGGGCCGCCCGACCCGCTCCACCCGGGCGGTCACGACCAGGAGCCGAGCACCGGCAGCCCGTCCGCCGTCAGCCGGCCGAGGAGCCAGGCCAGCTCGTCCCGCCCGTCGAGCGCGCCGGGGTCGGGGAGCCGGGTGCCGTCGGGCAGGCGTTCCGTCGCGCCGGCCCGCATCTCGGGGAGCCGGGCCTCGACGAAGGCGTCGGGCCAGTCCCGGTGCGTGGGACCGCAGCCGAGGTCGACCAGGTGGACCTCGACCTCGAGCCAGCGCCGCCCGGGCAGTTCGGACAGGGGACGCGGCCGGCCCGAGGCGTCACGGGTGACGCTGGCCCAGGCGTGGGCGGGCACGTCCGACCACGCGTCCAGCAGACGGGTCGACGACTCCTCCAGGTCGAGCTGCAGGGCGGCGGCCGGCCGGTGGGCCCCGGCCTCGATCTCGCCCTCGCGCTGCGCGGCTCCCCCCGGGTACTGGTCGACCGACACCCCGTCGATGGACGCCCGGGTACGGCGGACGTGGCTGTCGGCGTTGCGGGCCAGGTGGGTCACGAGATGGCCCACGCTCCAACCCGGTAGCCGTGACGGTGCCGCCACGTCGTCGTCGCCGAGGGGACCGACGACGGCGATCAGGCGGAGCTCGGCGTCGTGGACGGCGGCCAGCGCCTCGACGGGTGCAACGGGGGACGTCGCCATCCCCGACAACCTACCGGTCGCGTCACCAGCCGTCGCTGCCCGGAACGCCTTTGAACGGGCCGGTCACCGAGTCGGTCACCCACCCGCCGTAGAAGCCGCCGGGCTGGGGGACCACCTGCTCGTCGTCGACGTAGCAGGCGTCCATCGGCCCGGCGTAGAAGGCCACGTACCCGGCGATGGGGGTGAACCCGGGCGTGGGGTGGTCGTACCCCCACGCCGCGTCGCGCGCGGTGCGGTCGCCGGCGGTCACGTCGAAGTAGTGGGCCTCGCCCTTCCACTCGCACCACGAGCCCCGACGGGTCCGGACCACGGCCCCGTCGGCGATGTCGTCCGGGGGGAGGTAGTAGTTCGGTGGGTGGCTCGTCTCGAGCACGCGGTACGCCCCGGTGGTGTCGGCGATCGTGACACCGCCGAGGACGACGCGGATGCGCGCCGTCACCGGCTCGAGGCGGGGTGGTCGTGGGTAGTCCCACACGGACTCCCGTCCGGGCACCCGTTCCACGTCACGGGGTCCGGGCGGTCGGAGGAATCGCACCGCCCCACTATGCCTGTCGCGCCCGCATCGCCGAACGCGCCACGGTGGCCGGTGCCCGGCCCGCCGGGGTGACGAGGATCCGCCGGTCCCCACCGCTACAGTCCGGAGCAGTGCCCACCGTGCGCCGCATCCTCCTGGTAGTAGCGGCACTGTTGGTGCTGGCCGGTGCCTTCGGCTCCGTGGTGGGCGCCTCCGCGGTGGGCGCCGCCGACCACGGCCCGGCGACCCCCACCCGTTCGACGCCCGCCGACCCCCGGCTGTGCACCATCGGTCAGCGGTGCGCACCCTCCGCCCCCGTCAACTCGTCCGGCCCGGTGAGCGTGCCCGGGACACTGGCGATCCTCGTCGCGACGGCCGTGCTCGTGGCCCTGCCCCGGCGGCGCCTGCGCGTCGGCCGCCGACGGGTCGCCACCGACGACTTCACCCCCGGGATCTTCCGACCCCCCATCGCGGGCCTGGCCTAGAGGACCGCGTCCCGGCCGCCGGCCGAGGGCGCCCCGCGACCGACCGGTCGCCCGCACGATGCGCCTCCGGCGCGTCCACCGACACGATGCGCCTCCGGCGCGTCCACTCTCGGCGATGCGCCCGCCGGCGCATCGCCACCGGAAGGAATCCCATGTCCCGTACCTCTCCGGCGCGTACGCCGCGCCGCTCCACGTCCCTCCCGTCCCCGACCCTGCTGGCCTGGTCGGCGGTGGGACTCGTCGTCGTCATCGTCGCCACCCTCGTGATCGTCCGACTCGTCGTCGGTGACGGTCCCGTCGCGTCCTCGGCCCAGGCCGTGCGACCGGCGAGCCCGGCGCTCGTCCGCGAGGTCTCGTCCGTGCCGCCCACGGTCTTCGACGAGGTCGGGGCGGCCGTCCCGTCCGCCTTCGCCGGCAGTGCCCCGATCGTGGTGACGGGCCAACCGCCCCTGGCGCTCGGCGGCCGGTCCCCGTCGGTGCTCTACCTGGGGGCCGAGTACTGCCCGTACTGCGCCGCCGAGCGGTGGGCGATGGTCGTCGCCCTGTCGCGTTTCGGCACCTGGCACGGGCTCGAGACCACCGCCTCGGGCCTCCTCGACGGTGACTACCGGACCTTCTCGTTCCGGCACGCGACGCTCGAGAGTCCCTACGTGCACCTGGCGACGATCGAAGCCTGTACCAACCGACCCGACTCGACCGCCCGGGGCTGCAGCGGCTACGGCGTCCTCCAGACGCCCACCGCCGCGGAGCAGCGGACGCTCGCCCGGTACGCCGGCACGGCGTTCGTGCCGGGGGACCGCGGGGGGATCGCCTTCCCCTACGTGGACATCGACAACCGGGTGCTCTTGTCGGGATCGACCTACCAGCCGGTCGTGCTGACCAACCTCACCCAGGCGCAGATCGCCGGGGCGCTGACGGACCCGACGGATCCGGTGACGCAGTCGATCGTGGGGACGGCCAACGAACTGAGCGCCGGGATCTGCGCGGCCACCGGCGGCATGCCGTCATCGGTCTGCACGAGCCGGGGGGTGGAGGCCGGCGCCAGGGCCCTGAAGCTCCCGTGACCGGTGGTCCCCCCGGCGTCGGCCCGGCGCCGGGGGGACCGGCTCACGTCGTCGAGGTGGTCAGCCCCTCGGCACCAGGGCGATCTGGCGCGACTGGGCGACCAGGCGCCCGTCGCCGTCCCAGATCTCGCCGTCCTCCTCCAGGAAGCCACCGGTGACGAACCGGGTGGTGAAGCGGCAGCGCAGCGGCCCGGGGGCCGGCCGGGCGCGCACGTGGCAGGTCAACTCCACCGTAGGGGCCCAGCCCACGGGGAGGTCGGTGTTGAAGATGGTGGGCGGGAAGGCGTCTAGGGCGCAGAGCAGGGCCACGGTGTCGACGGGCTCGTCGTGGGGGAGTCGGAACCAACCCCGGACCCGGGGGATGCCGCTGCGCCCGTCCGGGCCGAAGGCGACGTCCTCGGGGTGCAGGTGGAGCTCGACCCGACGGTTGAACGGCGGGGGGAAGGTGTCGGTCCCGACGACGTGCACGCACGACTCGAGGGACGGGAGATCGGGTGGCCGCCCGTCCACCAGCAGGGCCCCGGGTGGCTCGGCCAGGTCGCCGACGGTCCCCAGCACGGCCAGCACCGGTCGACCGGCGGCGCGGAGCAGGGCGCGGGCCGTGGCGAACCGCCTCCCCTCCTTCACCAGTTCGGTCTCGACGTCGAGCGGGCCGGGCGTGCCCGGCGACAGGTAGTGCCCGGTGACGGACACCGGATCCGGCCGTCCCGTGGCGTCGAGCAGCGCCCGCGCCCCGATGGCCAGCAGATAGCCGCCGTTGGCGTTCCCGGCGATGTCCCAGCCGGGTTCGACGGCGGCGGTGTAGGTCCCGTCCCCGACCCGGGACACGGCGGTGGCGTCGGCGAAGGGACCTCGGGTCATCGGTGGCTCCGTTCGGGCTCGGGGTCGGCACCCCGATCGACGGGGTCCGTCCCGAGGGTAGCGAGCGGCCGTGGAGGCCGGGCCGCCCGGGCGGCCCGGCCCGCGTCGGGCCACGGGGGCGCCGCCGGCGCCGGTCCGGAGGCCCGGGGGTCGGATCAGCCGGCGCCGAGGACCGTCGGCTCGACTCCGTCCCACAGGCCGACGGGCGCCTTGCCGACGGGGTAGTGCCCGGGCTGGCGGCCCGAGCCCATCTTCTCGATGCGGGCCTTCATGCCCGGACTGAGGGCGTCGGCCTGGATCATCTCGATGTACGCGGCCGTGGCGTTGCCGACGTCGAAGAAGTCGCGCTGCCAGCTCCACTGGTAGTTGCCGCCGTAGCGGAACCAGCTGCCGCCCAGCCCGGCGATCTCGTAGTGGCTGCCGTCGGGCCGGGTCGCATCGGCGACCTGTCTCCACAGGCCCAGGATCTCGCCCTGGACGTCGTCGATGAGGATGCGCATGTAGGGGTACGTCCAGCCGCCCAGGCCCTCCATCTCGAGGCCGACGGCGTACTCGCGGATCTGGTCGCGGCCGACGGCCATGAACTCGTCGTTGGGCCCGACGTTCCAGCCGTAGGTGGCGTCCTCGGTGAACATGTCGGCGAGCGGCAGCCAGTTCAGCTGCTCCTCGCACGACCGGTTGAGGGCCAGCCAGCGCTGCATCATCTCTTCGAGCTCACTGCGGGGGTACGACGGCACAGAATGACTCCTTGTCGGGTGGTGGTGGTCGGTCGGTGGGTGTCAGGGGAACAGGTCCGGGGCGCGTCGGGACGGGCTCAGTCGTCCTCGATCGACAGTGCACGGGTGGGACAGAAGCGCACGGCGTCCTCGAGCTCCTGGCGCCGGTCGGTGGGCGGTGACGGTTCGAGCACCACCACCTGGTGGTCCTGGCCGACCTCGAAGACGCCAGGGGCCTCCGATTCGCACACGCCGTGACCCTGGCACAGGTCGCGGTCGACGACGATGCGCATCAGGCGGCACCCCCGGCGCTGCGGGCCACCGCCCGGCGGCGGTAGCGGACGACACAGGGCTGCTGGAGCTGGACGACCATCTTCGAGTGGTCGTTGCGATAGGTCTCGGGCGGCTGGGCCGGCTCGAACTCCCAGTCGAGCAGCAGCACGCTGAAGATGGCCTTCAGCTGCATCATGGCGAAGGCCTGGCCGACGCAGCGGTGGCGACCGGCCCCGAACGGGATCCACGTCCACGGATTGAGGCGGTCCTCGTCGCGGGGGTCGAGGTAGCGGTCGGGCACGAAGGCGTCGGCATCGGGGAAGTCCTCGGGGATGCGGTTCGACACCGCCGGGCTGGCGGCCACCATCTGGCCCTCGTGGATGGCGTAGCCCTCCACCTCGAGCTCCTCCTTGGCCACCCGCAGCAGGAGGATTAGGGGCGGGTGGAGGCGCAGCGCCTCCTTGATCGACGCCTCGAGCAGCGGCATGGCCCGGAGCGCCTGGTAGCTCACCTCCGCGCCGTCGGCGTAGAGCTCGGCCAGTTCGGCGTCGACGCGGGCCAGGACGTCGGGATGGCGGAGCCACTCGATCAGCGTCCACGCCGCGGTGCCCGACGTGGTGTGGTGCCCGGCGAACATCATCGAGATGAACATGCCGGTCACCTCGTCGGCCATGAACCGGTCGGTGCCGTCGGGGTTCTTGATCGACATCAGGACGTCCACGAGGTCACGCTCGTCGTCGGCGGGCGCCGGCCCGGCGGCCCGGCGGTCCATGATCCCCTGGATCAGCGACACCAGCTCGGCCCGGGCGGCGTCGCGCTTGTGGAAGCTCTCGATGTCGGCGTAGGGGTCGACATAGGCGATGGCGTCGGTGCCCTGCTCGAGGTCGTGGAAGAGCGTGGCGAACCGTCCGTCGAGCTGCTCCCGGAAGCGCTGACCGACGAGGCACGCCGATGAGGTGTAGATGAAGAGCTCGGCGAACCACTCGAGCAGGTCGATCTCGCCCTCGTCGTCCCAGTCGGCCACCATGCCCTCCACCTCGGCGGCGATGGTGGCGGCGTGGCCGCGCATGAACTTGTCCCGCAGCGCCTGGTTGTGGAGCATCTCCCGTCGGCGCTCGGGCGAGGCGTCGAACACCACGCCCTCCCCGAACACGGGGGTCATGAACGGGTAGGCCTCGGCCTGGTCGAGCACCTCCTCGGGGGCCCGGAAGAAGAACTCGTTCGCCCCGGCCCCGCTGAGCAGGACCACGTCCCGCCCGGCCAGGTTGAACACCCCGGCGTCGCCGCACTCGGCGCGCACCCGCGTCATGAGCCCGATCGGGTCGACGCGCAGCTCCTCCAGGTGACCGGTGCCGCCTTCGCCCCCCGACACCCGGGAGGGCTCGCGCGTTCCTGTGTCGACAGCCATCACTGGCCTCCTTCGTTCGTGGGCGCCAACGGCGCCTCGGGCTGCAGTTCGATGACGGTGGTGTGGACGCCCCGGGGGAGTCCGACGACGGCACAGACGGCCTGGGCCACGCCGTCGGGGCGCATGAAGTTGGCGTGGCGGGCGAACCCCCACGACGCCCACTGCTCGATGATCTCGCCGGTCACGACCGGGTCCCAGTCCATGCCCATCCCGGTCAGGGTGGGGCCGGGTCGGAGGATGGTGGCCCGCACGCCGCTCCCCTCGAGCTCCATCTGGAGGGCGTGGACGTAGCCCTCGAGCCCCCACTTGGAGGTCACGTAGGCCGCCATGGCGGGTCGGGGCCGTTCGGCCACGTCCGAGGTGACGAACACCACGTCCCCACGGCGCCGGTCGACCATGGCGGGGAGCAGGGCCCGTACCAGGCGGTGGGTGCCCGAGATGTTGACGGCCAGCACGCCGTCGAGCTCGCCGGGACCGGTGTCGAGCACCGCCCCGGCGACGTTGAGGGCGGCGTTGGACACGACGATCTCCACCTCGCCCAGGGTGTCCACGGCGGCGGCGGCGAACCGTTCGATCGAGTCCCCGTCGGCCAGGTCCAGGTGGATGGCGACCGCCTCGCCACCGTCCCGGCGGATGGCCGCGGCGGCGTCCTCGCACTCGGACACCCGTCGGGCCCCGAGGACCACGGGGTGGCCCAGTGCGGCCAGCGCCGTGGCGGTGGCCCGGCCGATGCCCGACGACGCGCCGGTCACGACGGCCGGCCGCCGCTCCGGGTTGGGCGGGAACTTCGGCATCAGTCCACGACCCCCGTCACCGGAGGGTCACCGTGGTGGGCAGCGCGGCCAGGCCCCGCACGTTGATGGAGTGGACGCGCTCGACCCCGGCGGGGTCCACGTCGTAGGTGGCGACCCGGGACACCAGCTCGCCGAGGGCGATCCTGGCCTCGAGGCGCGCCAGCGGCGCCCCCATGCAGAAGTGACGGCCGCTCCCGAAGCTGACCAGGGCCTTGGTGTCGCGGTCGAGGTCGTAGCGGTCCGGCTCGGGGAAGACCCGCTCGTCCCGGTTGGCCGAGCCGACCAGCAGCAGCACGCGCCCGCCCTCGGCGATGGTCGTGCCGTGCAGGTGGACGGGCTGACGGGTGACGCGGAGCAGCATCTGGCTCGACGTGTCGTAGCGCAGGGTCTCCTCGATCCAGTCGGGCACGCGGGACGGGTCGGCGAACGGCTTGGCGCGCTCGTCGGGGTTGCGCCACCCCCAGAGCCAGGCGTTGCCCAGCAGCTTGGTCGTCGTCTCGTTGCCCGCCACCACCATGAGGAAGAGGAAGGCCACGATCTCCTCGTCGGTGAGCTTGTCGCCGTCGATCTCGGCGTCGAGCAGGGCCGAGGTGAGGTCGTCGCGGCGGTCCACCCGCCGTTCGTCGACCATGGCCTGGTAGTAGACGACGAGGTCGAGCGCCGCGGCCATCCCCTCCGGCGGGACGTCGTAGACGCCGTCGTCGCGGTGGAGCACCAGATCGGCCAGCCGTCGCAGCTCGGCCCGGTCGGCGACCGGCACGCCCACCAGCTCCGAGATCACGTCCATCGGCACCTTGCCGGCGAAGTCGGCAATGAAGTCGAACGACCCGGACTCGAGCGCGGGCTCGAGGTGCTGGAGCGTGATCTCGCGGATCCGCTCCTCCATGGCGTTCAC
>Ga0181528_10000733_pt1 | contig 21889 bp, 28 predicted proteins | sample PEATcosm2014_Bin_47_FD_119742 | JGI IMG/M metagenome (GOLD analysis project Ga0181528, IMG submission 119742) | Peatland microbial communities from MTU Mesocosm Facility, Houghton, MI, USA - PEATcosm2014_Bin10_10_metaG | ecosystem: Environmental > Terrestrial > Soil > Wetlands > Peat | place...
CGCCGACATCCGCAAGCTGCGCAAGCCCGAGCCCTACAAGGGCAAGGGTGTCCGGTACGCCGGCGAGCGGGTCCTGCGCAAGGCCGGAAAGGCAGCCAAGTGATGACCGCTCGCACCAGCACCCGTACGCTGCGCATCCGCCGCCACTCCCGGGTCCGCCACAAGGTGGTCGGCACGGCCGAGCGGCCCCGCCTGGCCGTCAGCCGGTCCAACAAGAACATCTCGGCCCAGGTCATCGACGACGCCACCGGCCGCACCCTGGCCGCCGCCTCGACGGCCGAGCCCCAGCTGCGGGCCACGTTGGGCCCGACGGGCTCGGGTAACGTGTCCGGAGCGCAAGCCGTCGGTCAGCTGGTGGCCCGCCGGGCCAAGGACGCCGGCATCGCCCGCGTGGTCTTCGACCGGGGCGGCTACCGCTACCACGGCCGCATCGCCGCCGTGGCCGATGCCGCCCGCAGTGAAGGACTGGAGTTCTAGGAACGATGAGCGAGCCGCAGTACGAAGAGCGGACCATCCGGGTGAACCGGGTGGCCAAGGTGGTCAAGGGTGGCCGGCGGTTCTCCTTTGCCGCCCTCATGGTGGTCGGCGACGGCAACGGCCACGTCGGTCTGGGCTACGGCAAGGCCAAGGAGGCCGGGCTGGCTGTCCAAAAGGGCATCGAAGAGGCCCGCAAGAACGTGTTCGAGGTGGCCCTGGCCGGGTCGACCATCACCCACCCCATCATCGGCGAGAGCGGGGCCGGCCGGGTCATGCTCAAGCCGGCCGCCCCGGGCACCGGGGTCATCGCCGGTGGGGCGGCCCGGCACATCTTGGAGATGGCCGGCATCCGGGACATCCTGGCCAAGTCGCTGGGCTCGTCCAACGGGATCAACGTGGCCCACGCCACCATCGCCGGCCTGAAGGCCCTGCGCACGCCGGACGAGGTGGCCGCCCTGCGGGGCAAGCAGCCCGACGAGGTGGTCTCGGCCGGCGTGCTGCGGGCCTACCGGGAGCGCAAGCGCGAGACCGAGCTCTACACGGAGGTGCGGTGACCATGGCCCCCACCCGTCCGTCGGCCGCCGGGAGCGGCACCGAGCTGGTGGTCACCCAGGTCCGTTCGGCCATCGGCACCAAGCCCAAGCACCGGGGCACCCTGCGGGCCCTCGGGTTGCGGGGCATCGGCCAGAGCAACCGGCTCCCCGACCGCCCGGAGATCCGGGGCATGCTGGCCCGGGTCCCCCATCTGGTCTCGGTCGAGGAGGTCGCACCGTGAAGCTGCACGATCTGGCTCCCCCCAAGGGGTCGCACAAGGCCCGGCGCCGGGTGGCCCGGGGCATCGGCGGGAAGGGCGGCAAGACGGCCGGCCGGGGTTCGAAGGGCCAGGCGGCCCGGGACACCATCCCCATGGGCTTCGAGGGCGGCCAGCTGCCCCTGATGCAGCGCATCCCCAAGCTCCGGGGCTTCACCAACCCGTTCCGGGTGAGCTACACCCCGGTCAACCTCGACGCCCTCGACGCCTTGGATGTCGACGAGATCACCCCGGAGGTCCTGGTGGCCGCCGGACTGGCCCGACGGGGCGAGCTGGTCAAGGTGCTGGGCCGGGGCGAGGTCAGCCGGGGCCGCCGGGTCCTGGCCCATGGCTTCTCCGCCTCGGCCGAAGCCGCCATCGTCGCCGCCGGCGGTAGCGTCGAGCGGCTACCGATGCCGTTCGGCAACGGCCGCCCGCCGGCGCGGGGCAACGCCCTGACCAACCGGTAGGGTCCGGTCTGGCCCGCGGCCGACGACGAGGGAAACCATGTTCTCCAGGCTGGCCAACATCTTCAGGGTTCCCGACCTTCGCAACAAGGTCGTGTTCACCCTGAGCATCATCGCCCTCTACCAGTTGGGGGCCAACATCCCGATCCCCGGGGTGAGCTACGCCAAGATCCAGCAGCTGGTGGCCACCAGCTCGTCGTCGGGCGTGCTGGGCTTCCTCAACCTGTTCAGCGGCGGGGCCCTGGTCCGCCTGGCCGTCTTCGGCCTGGGCGTCATGCCCTACATCACGTCGTCGATCATCATCCAGCTGCTGACCACGGTGATCCCCAAGCTCGAGGAGTGGCGGGACCAGGGGGCGGTCGGCCAGAAGAAGATCACCCAGACCACCCGGTACCTGACCGTGGCCCTGGCCCTCATGCAGTCGACCGGCCTGGTCTACGCCTTCCACGGCCACGACGAGGCCCTGTTGGGCACGACCATCGACCTCATCCCCAAGTTCTCCATCCCCCTGGCCGCCTTCATGGTGCTGTGCCTGACGGCGGGAACGGCCCTGGTCATGTGGTTGGCCGAGCTCATCACCCAGCGGGGGATCGGCCAGGGCATGTCCATCCTGATCTTCGCCAACGTGGTGGCCTCGATCCCCTCGGGTGGCCGGGCCGTGCTCGAGGAGGGCGGCAAGCTCAAGTTCACGGTCATCCTGCTGGTCTCGCTCCTCCTCTTGGTCTTCATCGTCTTCATGGACCAGGGCCAGCGACGGATCCCGGTGACCTTCGCCAAACGGGTGGTCGGCCGTCGCCAGTACGGCGGGTCGAGCACCTACATCCCGCTCAAGGTCAACCAGTCCGGGGTGATCCCGATCATCTTCGCCAGCTCGGTGCTGTACATCCCGGTGCTGTTGTCCAACATCGTGCCCTGGGCCTCGTTCCAGTCCTTCGTGCGCAACAACATCACCCCGCTGTCGTCGTTCTACATCACCGTGTACTTCCTGCTCATCGTGGCCTTCACGTTCTTCTACGTGTACGTGGCCTTCGACCCCCACCAGCAGGCCGACATCATCCGCAAGCAGGGGGGGTACATCCCCGGTATCCGGCCGGGCCACCCCACCGAGCGGTACCTGGCCCACATCCTCAACCGGATCACCTGGCCGGGTGCCCTCTTCCTCGGCGGTGTGGCGGTCGTCCCGTCCCTGTTGATGGCCGCGTGGAACATCACCAGCTATCCCTTCTACGGAACGACGCTCCTGATCGCCGTGGGTGTGGCACTCGAGACGATGAAGCAGATCGACAGCCAGCTCATGATGCGAAACTACGAGGGCTTCCTCAAGTAGGTGGCAGCCGGCGCCAGGCTCGTCGTCCTCGGCAAACAGGGGGCGGGGAAGGGGACGCAGTGTCTGTCCCTGTCCCATCACTATGTCGTGACCCATGTCTCCACCGGGGACATGCTCCGTGAGGCCGTCAAGCAGGGCACCCCGCTCGGCAAGAAGGCCAAGGAGCTCATGGACCGCGGGGAGCTGCTCGGGGACGACCTGATCATGGAGATGGTCGCGGGTCGGCTCGCCGAGAGCGACACCAAGGACCGCGGCTTCATCCTCGACGGGTGCCCGCGCACCGTCGCCCAGGCCCGCATGCTGGCCGACCTGCTGACCCCCGTCGACCTCGACCTGGTCATCGACATCGAGGTCCCGACGTCCCAGGTGCTCCGCCGGCTGGCCTCGCGACGGGTCTGCGTGGACTGCGGGGCCAACTACTCGCTCACCGCCCGGCCCCTCATCAACTGGACCTGCGACGTCTGCGGCGGCGAGGTCATCCAGCGCGAGGACGACACCGAGGAGGCCATCTCGCGCCGCCTCGAGATCTACGAGATCCAGACGGCGCCGCTCATCGACTGGTACCGCGACCGGGGCCAACTGGCCCAGGTGTCCGGCACCGGCTCGCCCGAGTCGGTCACCAAGCGGATCGTCCGGGCCATCGAGGACCGGCGAAACCGCAAGGGCGGACGGTTCTCGTGAACCGTCCCGTACGATGAACGGCATGCCTCGCGCCGTGCCCACCCCCACCCCCACCCCGCCGGTCCGCGGCGCCACCCCCCGGAGCCCCCGATGAGGCGAAACGCCGAGGAACTGGCCAAGATGCGCAAGGCCGGCCGGGTCGTGGCCGAGATCCACGAGGCCACCCGGGCCGTCATCAAGCCGGGTGTGACGACCTTCGACATCGACCGGGTCGCCCGGGAGGTGCTGGAGAAGCGGGGGGCGGGTTCGAACTTCCTCGGATACCACGGGTTTCCGGCGGTGGTCTGCACGTCGCCCAACTCCATGATCGTCCACGGGATCCCGTCGGAGAAGGTGGTGCTCGTCGAGGGCGACATCATCAGTGTCGACTGCGGCGCCATCATCGAGGGGTACCACGGGGACGCGGCCTACACCGCCCCGGTGGGCGAGGTCTCCGCCGAGGCCACCCGCCTGATGGAGGTCACCCGGGCCAGCCTGTACGCCGGCATCGACCAGCTGACGGCGGGCAACCGCCTCAACGAGGTGGGCCGCGCCGTCCAGGCGGTGGCCGAGGCGGCCGGGTTCTCGGTGGTGCGCGAGTACGTGTGCCACGCCATCGGGACCGCCATGCACGAGGAGCCCCAGGTCCCCAACTACTGGCCGGGCACGCCGGGGCCGACCCTGCGCGAGGGGATGGTGTTCGCCATCGAGCCGATGGTCAACGCCGGCGGGGCCGGCACGTTGCTGCTCGACGACGGGTGGAGCGTGGTGACCTCGGACGGCCGGCTGTCGGCCCACTTCGAGCACACCATCGCCGTGACCGAACACGGGCCGGAGGTCTTCACGGTCCTCTGAGTCGCTGACCAGGGCTTTTCCGGTATATCACCGGAAACGTGCAGGTCGGGGGCCTCGGACTGGCAATTTGCCCACGAGGGGCTAGACTTGTCCTTCGGTCAGCCACCGCTGTGTGGTGGCGTGCCGATCCCGCTCAGGTGGCCGTGCTCCGGCATGCCCCCGGCTGCGGTGACGTCCGGGACACGCATTCCGTGGTCCGTGGCGCACGTCGTCCCCCCGGACGACGGATGACAGATGTCGAAGAGTAGTAGGAGATTCACCTGCCCAAGCCCAAGGAAGATGCCATCGTGCTGGAGGGGACGGTCGTCGAGCCGCTCCCCAACGCCATGTTCCGCGTGGAGCTCGAGAACGGCCACAACGTACTGGCGCACAGTTCCGGAAAGATGCGGATGCACCGCATCCGCATCCTCCCCGGAGACAAGGTGCAAGTGGAGATCACGCCCTACGACCTGGGCCGAGGGCGGATCACCTACCGCTACAAGTGATCATCCGGGCCCGCCACGACCGACCGGTCGGCGGTGGGACCGACAGGGAGTGACCCGGACGGCCGTGCGGCCCCCGGGCCGAGACAAGGACGAGAACGTGAAGGTTCGACCGAGCGTCAAGCCGATGTGTGAGAAGTGCAAGGTGATCCGCCGTCACTCGCGGGTCATGGTGATCTGCGACAACCCGCGCCACAAGCAGCGGCAGGGCTGACGCCGACCAGGCGCTGGACGAGAAGAGAAAGAAGACCCCCGTGGCCCGTATCTCCGGAGTGGACATCCCCCGCGAAAAGCGGTTGGAGATCTCCCTGACCTACATCTTCGGCATCGGCCGGACGACCGCGCAGCAGATCTGCGCGTCCACCGAGACCAGCCCGGACACCCGTGTCCGCGACCTGACCGACGAAGAGGTCACCCGCCTGCGCAACTACATCGACGCCAACCTGCAGGTCGAGGGCGACCTGCGCCGGGACATCTCCCAGGACATCAAGCGCAAGATGGAGATCGGCTGCTACCAGGGGATCCGCCACCGCAAGGGCCTGCCGGTCCACGGACAGCGCACCCACACCAACGCCCGGACCCGCAAGGGTCCGAAGAAGACCGTCGCCGGAAAGAAGAAGGTGCGCAAGTAATGGCCAAGACGACCAAGCCGGGGGCGGCCCGCCGTCCCCGCAAGCGCGAGCGGAAGAACGTCACCTTCGGCGTCGCCCACATCAAGAGTTCGTTCAACAACACCATCGTCTCCATCGCCGACCCCGAGGGCAACGTCCTCGCCTGGGCGTCGGCGGGCAACGTCGGGTTCAAGGGCTCCCGCAAGTCCACCCCCTTCGCCGCCCAGCTGGCGGCCGAGCAGTGCGCCAAGCGGGCCATGGAGCACGGCGTGCGCCGCGTCGACGTGCTGGTCCGCGGACCGGGCTCGGGCCGCGAGACCGCCATCCGCTCACTCGCCGCCGCCGGCATCGAGGTCGCCGGCATCAAAGACGTCACCCCCATCCCGCACAACGGCTGCCGCCCCAAGAAGCGGCGGCGGGTGTAGGGACGGGAACGAAGGGAACCAAGGAACACCATGGCTCGATACACCGGACCCGTCTGCCGGCTCTGCCGCCGGGAGCGCACCAAGCTCTTCCTGAAGGGGGAGCGCTGCTACTCGATGAAGTGCCCCGTCTCCGAGGCGGTCACCGACCGCCACAGCCGCGCCTACCCTCCGGGTGAGCACGGCCGCGACCGCATGCGCCAGGGGTCCGAATACCTCGGCCAGCTGCGCGAGAAGCAGAAGGCCCGCCGCATCTACGGCCTCCTCGAGCGGCAGTTCCACAATCTCTACGTCGAGGCCAGCCGGGCCCCGGGCATCACCGGCGAGAACCTGCTGCGCATGCTCGAGCTGCGGCTCGACAACGTGGCCTTCCGCGCCGGCTGGGGCGCCAGTCGCTCACAGGCCCGCCAGTTCGTGCGGCACGGACACGTCCTGGTGAACGGAAAGCGGGTCACGATCCCGAGCTACCGCGTCCGCCAGGGCGACACCATCGCCCTCAAGTCGTCGTCGCGCGAGATGTTCCACGTGCGCCGCAACATGGACACCCTCGACCGGGCACTGCCGCCGTGGCTCGAGACGGTGGGCGACCGCTTCGAGGTCAAGGTGTTTTCGCTGCCGTTGCGCGAGCACATCGACGAGCCCGTCCAGGAGCAGCTCATCGTGGAGCTCTACTCCAAGTAGTCCCGGCCCCGCCCACGCGACGCCCCGCACCGACCCCACGAACCGACCAGACCGAACCTGCGCACCACCTGCCGAGGAGTCCCACACGCATGCTCATCATCCAGCGACCCACCGTTGAAGCCATCGGAGAGGAAGAGGACAACCGCCAGAAGTTCGCGGTCGGACCCCTCGACCCGGGCTTCGGCCACACCCTCGGCAACTCGCTGCGGCGGACCCTGCTGTCGTCGATCCCCGGGGCGGCCATCACCCAGGTCCGCTTCGACGAGGCCCTCCACGAGTTCACGACCCTGCCGGGCGTGAAGGAGGACGTCACCGACATCATCCTCAACCTGAAGGACCTCCTGTTCCGGGTCCACAGCGACGAGCCGGTGACGATCCGCCTCGACAAGCGGGGTCCGGGCGCGGTCACCGCCGGCGACCTGCAGGTCACCGCCGATGTCGAGGTCCTCAGCCCCGAGCAGCACATCGCCTCGCTCAACACCAAGGGCCACATCGCCGTCGACCTCACCGTCGAGCGCGGCCGCGGCTACCTCTCGGCCGACAAGAACAAGGGCACCGGCGCCATCGGGGTCATCCCCGTCGACGCCATCTTCTCGCCCGTGCGCCGGGTGGCCTTCACCGTGGAGCCCGTGCGGGTCGAGCAGTCGACCGACTTCGACCGCCTGGTCATCGAGATCGAGACCGACGGCTCCCTCAACCCCCGTGAGGCCCTGGCCTCGGCGGGTGACACCCTCCGCACCCTGGTGGCCCTGGTGGCCGACCTGGAGGAGGAGCCCCAGGGCCTGGAGCTGAGCGTGCCCGGCGCCCACACGTCGTCCTCGCCCGACCTCGACCTCCGCATCGAGGACCTCGACCTCACCGAGCGCCCGCGCAACTGCCTCAAGCGCGCCCAGATCAACACCATCGGCGAGCTGGTCGACCGGACCCTCGACGACCTCCTCAACATCACCAACTTCGGGCAGAAGTCGCTCGACGAGGTGCTCCAGAAGCTCGACGAGCGGGGCCTGTCCCTGCGGGTCAAGGACTGAGGTTCCCCCATGCTCGGCACTCCCAAGAAGGGCCGTCGCTTCGGCGGCAGCTCCGCACACCAGAAGGCGATGATGGGCAACCTGGTCGCCTCGCTCATCGCCGCGGAATACCTGGTCACCACCGAGGCCAAGGCCAAGGCGCTGCGCCCGGTGGCCGAGAAGGTCATCACCGCGGCCGCCAAGGGTGGCGTCGCCCGGCAGCGCAACGTGGTCGCCTTCATCCGGGACAAGGACATGGCCCACAAGCTGTTCGACGAGATCGGCCCCCGCTACGCGGAGCGCCCGGGTGGCTACACCCGCATTCTCAAGCTGGGCACCCGTCAGGGCGACAACGCCCCGATGGCCCGCATCGAACTGGTGTGAACATGCCCCCCGACGACGGGGGGAGTGAGCGAGCCACCGTCCGCTGGCGACTCCGGCTGGCCTACGACGGCACCGGTTTCCACGGCTTCGCCGCCCAGGAGGGCCTCGACACCGTGGCCGGCTCCCTGGCGGCGGCCCTGTCCCGGGTGGCCCGCACCCCGGTCACCCTCACCTGTGCCGGGCGCACCGACGCCGGGGTGCACGCCCTCGACCAGGTGGTCCACGTCGACCTGCCCGCCGACCGGTCGGCGGTCCTCGACCCCGCCGCCCTGGTGAAGTCCTGCAACAGCCAGGTGGGCCCGCGCATCGTGGTGCGCGCGGCCGAGATCGCCCCCGAGGGGTTCGACGCCCGCCACTCGGCCACGGCCCGGCGCTACCGCTACCTGGTCGTCAACGCCCCGGTGGCCGACCCCCTGCTGGCCGGCCTGACCTGGCACGTGGCCGACCCGCTCGACCTGCGGGCCATGTCGGCGGCGGCCGACGCCCTGCTGGGCGAGCACGACTTCCGGGCGTTCTGCCGGCGGGTGCCGGGCACGGAGCCGTCGGACCCCATCAACCGCCGCATCCTGGACGCCCGCTGGACCCGGCTGGACGGCCGGCCGCCCGGGCCCCGGACGGCCGGCACCTCCGAGATCGACGCCGGTCGACGGTCCACCGGCCCGTCGCTGGCCCCGGTGGTGGGCGACCTGCTGGCCTTCGAGATCGAGGCCAACGCTTTCTGTCACCAGATGGTCCGCTCGGTGGTCGGGACCCTGGTCGACGTGGGGAGGGGCCGTCGGCGGCCCTCGGACATCCTCCACATCCTGCGTTCCGCGGACCGCTCCCGGGCGGCCCAGCCCGCCCCTCCCCAGGGGCTCACGCTCATGGCCGTCCGCTACGGGGAGGCGTGAGCCCGCCACCGACCTCCACACCCGGCCCCGCCCCACCGACCGCCACGCCCGGCCCCGCCCCACCGACCTCCACGCCCGGCCCCGCCGCGGCTTGCCCGCCAGGCCCCATCCGACGTAGTGTGGAAGGTCGCCGGGTCGGGCCCCGACCGTTGGTGGGCGGCTAGCGCCTCCACCGGTCACCCACTCGCGAGGCCCCGCACCCCGCAGGTGCCCGGACACCCGACACCATCGAACGAGGAATCCTGTTGCGCACGTACACCCCCAAGTCCGCTGACATCACCCGTGCCTGGCACGTCGTCGACGCCGACGGCCTGGTGCTGGGCCGCCTGGCCACCGAAGTGGCCGCCGTGCTGCGCGGCAAGCACAAGCCGACCTTCGCCCCCCATGTCGACACCGGGGACCACGTGGTCGTCATCAACGCCGACAAGGTCGTGCTGACCTCGGGCAAGGCCGACGCCAAGATGTCCTACCGGCACTCCGGCTACCCGGGCGGACTGACGGCCACGAGCTACGCCGACCTCATGGTCGACCGGGCCGACGACGTCGTGCGCAACGCCATCCGGGGCATGCTGCCCAAGAACCGGCTGGGCCGCCAGATGATCACCAAGCTCAAGGTCTACCGGGGCGCCGAGCATCCCCACGCCGCCCAGAATCCGGCCCCTCTCGAGATCCCCCGGGCCCGCCGCACGGCGTCCGCCCGCAGCGGCGCCTGAGCCCCGACGACCACCCGATCACGCACGGAACGAAGGAACCACCAGTGACTGCCCCCATCTGCCAGACCACCGGCCGCCGCAAGCAGGCCGTCGCGCGGGTCCGCATCCGCCCCGGCCAGGGTGCCATCACCTGCAACGGGCACACGTTCGAGGAGTACTTCACCTCGGCCACCCACCGCATGATCGTGACGGAGCCCCTGCGGCTGACCGACACCACCGAGTCGTGGGACATCGACGTCACCATCGACGGTGGTGGGGTGTCCGGCCAGGCCGGTGCCTTCCGCCTCGGCATCGCCCGGGCACTGTGCGAGCTCGACCCCGAGCTGCGGGGCGTGCTCAAGAAGGCCGGATTCCTCACCCGGGACGCGCGGGAGAAGGAGTCCAAGAAGTACGGCCTGAAGAAGGCCCGTAAGGCTCCCCAGTACTCGAAGCGGTAGCCCGGTGTCCCGAACCTGGTTCGGCACGGACGGGGTACGGGGCAGTGCGAACACCGAGCTCACCCCCGAGCTCGTCCTGGCCCTCGGGCGCGCCATCGCCCGCACCATCACCGCGACCACCTTCCTGATCGGTCGTGACACCCGCAAGTCGGGTCCCATGCTGCAGGCCGCCCTCGGCGCGGGTCTGGCCAGCGAGGGGGCCGACGTCATCGACGTCGGTGTCCTGCCCACCCCCGCCCTGGCCTGGCTGTCCACCCGTCGCGACCTGCCGTCCGTGGTGATCTCGGCCTCCCACAACCCGTTCGGCGACAACGGCATCAAGCTGTTCGGCGCCGGCGGGGTCAAGCTCACCGAGGAGATCGAGCACGAGATCGAGGACCAGCTGCACCGGGTCCTCGATCCGGGGGTCAAGGGCCCCCGTCCACTCGAGGGCCACGGGGTGGGGACCATCCGCACCGAGCCCGACCTCGGCGCCGCCTACGTCGAGTACCTGGTCGGCACACTGGACGGTCGTCGCCTGGACGGTCTGCGGATCGTGGTCGACAGCGCCAACGGCAGCGCCTCGGGGCTGGCCGCCGAGGTCTTCGAGCAGCTGGGGGCGGACGTGGTGGCCATCGGCGACGAGCCCGACGGCACCAACATCAACGCCGGGTGCGGCTCGACGGCCACCGAGCTGCTGTCCCGCGCCGTGGTCGAGCACGGCGCGGCACTGGGGCTCGCCCTCGACGGCGACGCCGACCGGCTGCTGGCCGTCGACGAGACCGGAACGCTGGTGGACGGCGACTCGTTGCTCGCCCTGTTCGCCCGCGACCTGGCCGAGCGGGGCCAGCTGGCCGGCAACACCGTGGTGGTCACCGTCATGACCAACCTGGGCTTCCGCCGGGCCATGGAGGAACGGGGCGTCATCGTCAAGGAGACCGACGTGGGCGACCGCCACGTGCTGGCCGCCCTCGACAAGGAAGGCTTCTCCCTCGGTGGCGAGCAGTCGGGCCACATCATCTTCCGGCGCCTCGCCACCACCGGCGACGGGCTCCTGACGGGTCTGGTCCTGGCCGACCTGCTGGCCCGGTCGGAACGCTCGCTCGTCGAGCTGCTGGACGGTTTCATCGAGGCCGTGCCGCAGACGTTGGTCAACGTGCGCGGGGTCGACACCTCGCTGTACGCGGACGTGCCGGCCGTGGCCATGGCGGTGGAGGAGGAGCGCGAGTCCATGGGCGACACCGGCCGGGTGCTGGTGCGCCCGAGCGGGACCGAGCCGGTGGTGCGGGTGATGGTCGAGTGCACTGTGCCGGGCGTGGCCGAGGCCACCGCCCAGCGGCTCCACGCCCTCATCGAGCACGAGCTGCTCGAGGCGGCCCGGGTCCGCGACCAGGCCCTCGACGCGGCGGTGGCCGAGGAGCTCGGCGAGGGCCTCGACTCCGCCGTCTGATCCCCCAGGGGACCGGACGGGCACCTTACCGACCGCGGGCGCCGAAGGGGTGCAAGGATCGGGCCGTGACGGCCGACGCCCCCGACGGACCCGATGCCCACCGGCACCACACCCGGGAGGCCTACGACGCCCTGGCGCCGGTCTGGTCCGACACCACGGACGACGGGCCCTTCAACGGCGGACTCGAGCGCCCCGCCCTGCGGGGGCTCGTCCCCCGCCCCCTGGCCGGCAAGCTGGTCGTCGACGCCGCGTGCGGCTCGGGCGCCCAGTGCGCGTGGCTGGCCGACCAGGGGGCCGAGGTGATCGGTTTCGACCTCAGCCCGAAGATGGTCGACGAGGCCGCCCGGCGCTGCGGCGACCGGGTGACCCTGCACGTGGCGGACCTGGCCGGGCCGCTCCCGATCGCCTCCGGCTCGGCGGACGGGATCACGTGCTCGCTGGCCCTGCACTACCTCGAGGACTGGGGCGCCGCGCTCGGCTCGTTCGCCCGGATCCTGCAACCGGGCGGGTGGTGCGTGCTCTCGTCGGACCATCCCTTCGGCCCCCCGCTTCCGGGGCAGCGGGGTGGGTACTTCGACCGCGAGCTCGTCGCCGACCGGTGGGTGAAGGGCGGGGTCGAGGTCGTGCAGCACTTCTGGCGGCGCCCCCTGTCCGAGGTGGTGGACGCCTTCGCCGACGCCGGATTCGTGATCGACCGCATCGTCGAGGCCCAGCCCTCGGCCGAGGCGCTGGCCCGCTTTCCCGAGGAGCTGGCCCGGGCGGCCGGCGTCCCGTGGTTCGTGGTCTACCGCCTGCGGCTCCGGTGAGCGGGTAGGCACCGGCCCCGGGTACCCGGCTCCGGTGGCGACGCCGGCTCTTCGGGGTCCAGCGCCGACGGGTAGCCTTGACACCCATGTGCGGCATCATCGGCATCACCAGGGGACCGGGGCCGGACGCCGCAGCCAACGAGGTGCTCGACATCCTGGTCGAGGGACTGGCCCGGCTCGAGTACCGGGGGTACGACTCGGCCGGCCTGGCGCTGGTGGGCCCCGACCCGACCGTCGGGCTGTGGCGCGTACGGGCCGCCAACGGCACCCGGTCGCTCGACGACCTGACCAAACGCACCGAGTCGGCCCCGGCCGACCCCACGGCCGGCATCGGCCACACCCGCTGGGCCACCCACGGCCGCCCCAACGAGGGCAACGCCCACCCCCACACCGACTGCCACGATCGGGTGGCCCTGGTGCACAACGGCATCATCGAGAACCACGTGGAGCTCTCGGACCGCCTGATCGCCGACGGTCACCACCTCGACTCCGAGACCGACACCGAGGTCCTCGCCCACCTGATCGAGTCCCATCTGGCCGCCCACCCCGACGAGGGTCTGGCCGGAGCGGTGCGTCGGGCCCTCGGCGAGGTGCGCGGGGCCTTCGCCCTGGCCGTGGTGGACGCCGCCGAGCCCGAGGTGGTCGTGGGGGCACGACGCGTCTCGCCCCTGATCATGGGTGTCACCGACGGGGCCGCCTTCCTGGCGTCGGACATCCCGGCCATCCTCGGCCTGACCCACGACTTCTTCGTCCTGGACGACGACCGGGTCGCCGAGCTGCGACCGGGGTCGATCTCGGTGACGACGCTCGAGGGCGACCCGGTGGAGCCCGCCCCGCTGCACGTGGACTGGGACCTCGACGCCGCCCGCAAGGACGGCTACGACGACTTCATGTCGAAGGAGATGCACGAGCAGCCCAAGGCCGTGGCCGACACCCTGCTCGACCGGGTGCTGCCCGACGGCACCCTGGTGCTCGACGAGGTCCGCATGACCAACGAGCAGTTCGGGGCCATCACCAAGATCTTCGTCGTGGCCTGTGGCTCCAGCTACCACGCCGGCCTGATGGCCAAGTACGCCATCGAGCACTGGGCCCGCCTTCCCGTCGAGATCGACATCTCCAGCGAGTTCCGCTACCGCAACCCGGTGGTCGACGAGCACACCCTGGTCATCGGGGTCAGTCAGTCGGGCGAGACCACCGACACCATGCAGGCCGTCAACGAGGCCAAGCGCCTCGGGGCGAAGGTGCTGGTCATCTCCAACGTGGTCGACTCGTCCCTGGCCCGCGCGGCCGACGCCGTGCTCTACACGCGGGCCGGCCCCGAGATCGGCGTGGCCGCCACCAAGACCCACCTGGCCCAGATCACCGCCCTGGAGATCCTGGCGCTGTACCTGGCCCAGGTGCGTGAGACGCTCTCGCCGGCCGAGGCCCGCGGCCTGCTGGCCGCCATGGGGTCCCTGCCCGACAAGGTGGCGCTGGCCATGGGCCGCTTCGACGATGTCCACGCCGTGGCGGAGCGGTACCGCGACTCGCCGTCGTTCATCTTCCTCGGCCGCCACGTCGGCTACCCGGTGGCCCTCGAGGGCGCGCTCAAGCTGAAGGAGATCTCCTACCTGCGGGCGGAGGGGTTCCCGGCGGGGGAGCTCAAGCACGGACCCATCGCCCTGGTGGAGCCCGGCACCGTGGTGGTGTGCGTGGCCACCCGCACCCCGGTCTGGGAGAAGGTGATCGCCAACATCGCCGAGGTGAAGAGCCGCGGGGCGTCGGTGGTCGCGGTGGCCAACGACGGCGACGAGGAGACGGCCCGCCACGCCGACGCCGTGCTGTGGGTGCCGGCCACCGAGCACCTCTTCGCCCCGATCATCGACGTGGTGCCCCTCCAGATGTTCGCCCACTCGATGGCCACCCTGCACGGCCTCGACGTCGACCGTCCCCGCAATCTGGCCAAGACGGTCACCGTCGAGTGAGCCGGCCGTCAGCGTGAGCGACGGTCCCGCCGCCGGCCTGGCCGCCGCGGCGTCGGACGCCCTGGCCGCCAGGCGGGTGGGCGGCGGCGTGGTCGGCATCGGCATCGACGCCGTCGACATCGAGCGGTTCCGGACCGTCATGGGGCGCCGACCGACGCTGGAGCTGCGGCTGTTCACCCCCGCCGAGCGCGCCTACGCAGCGCGGCTGCCCGATCCCGTGCCCCGGCTGGCCACCCGGTTCGCCACCAAGGAGGCGGTGCTGAAGGCCCTCGGACTCGGCCTCGGCGCCTTCGGGTTCCATGATGTGGAGGTGGTCCGCCACGGGCTCGATGCCCCCGAGGTCGTGCTCCACGGTGCGGCGGCGGAGGCCGCCAGGTCCGCCGGCGTGGGGCGCTGGCACCTGTCACTCACCCACACCGACCTGGTGGCCCTGGCCGCCGTGGTGGCCGACGGGGCGAACGGGGCCGACCGGGGATGACGTGCAGCCGGTCCTGACCGTCGCCGAGATGCAGGAGGTCGACGCCCGGGCCGCCGAGGTGACGCCCCTCGACGAGCTGGTGGCCCGGGCCGGGACGGCGGTGGCCCGGGCCGCCGTCGACCTCATGGGGGGGACCTACGGCCGCCGGGTGGTGATCATCTGCGGCAAGGGCAACAACGGCGCCGACGGTCGGGTGGCGGCCGACCTGCTGGCCCGACGCGGCGCCCGGGTGACCGTCGTCGCCCCGGACGCCCCCGGGCCGATCGGCGCCGAGGGGCCCACCGTCGACCTGGTGGTCGACGCCGCGTTCGGCACGGGGTTCCGCGGCGCCTACGACGCCCCCGCGGTGGCGTCCGGCGTGCCGGTGCTGGCCGTCGACATCCCCTCGGGGGTGTCCGGCGACACCGGGGTGGCCGCCGGCTCGGTGCTGGCCGCCACCGCCACCGTCACCTTCGTGGCCGCCAAGCCGGGTCTCCTGCAGGGCGACGGCGCCCGGTTGGCCGGCACCGTACGGGTGGTCGACATCGGACTGCCCGTCGGCGGTCACCGCATCGACGTGGTCGAGGACGCCGACGTCGACCGGCTGGTACCGGCCCGGGACCCGGGGGGGAACAAGTGGGTGTCGGCCGTGCTGGTGGTGGCCGGCTCGCCGGGCATGACCGGGGCACCGGCCCTGGCCTCCCGGGGTGCCTACCGGGCTGGGGCGGGCATGGTACGCCTGGGGGTGCCCGGCGGCGACCCGGGCGACCTGCCGGCCGGCGAGGCGGTGGGCGTCACCCTGCCGGCGGAGGGGTGGGACGACACCGCCCTGCGGTCCGCGTCCCGGTGCCACGCCGTGGTCGTGGGCCCCGGCCTCGGGCGGTCGGAGGCGACCGATGTAGCGGTGCGGGCGCTGGTGGCGGGGTCGCCGGTGCCGGTGGTGGTGGACGCCGACGGGCTCAACGCCCTCGGTCGGGTCGACGGCGGGATCACCGCCGGCGCCCCGGTGGTGCTGACCCCGCACGACGGCGAGTACGCCCGCCTGCTCGGCGATCCCCCGGGACCCGACCGGGTCGCCGCCGCCCGCCGGCTGGCCGCCGCGTCGGGGGCCGTGGCCCTCGTGAAGGGGTCGACCACGGTGGTGGCCGACCCGTCGGGGCGGGTCCTGGTGGCCATGGCGGGCACCCCGGCCCTCGCCACCGCCGGGACGGGTGACGTGCTCTCGGGGGTCATCGGGGCCCTGCTGGCCCGGGGGGTGCCGGCCCTCGAGGCCGCCGCCCTGGGGGCCCACGTGCACGGCCGGGCCGGCGCCCTCGGCCACCGCACGGGACTGGTGGCGGGTGACCTGCCGGACCTGGTGGCCCGCGTGATGGACGCCGCCGGCCCGGGATGAGGGGGCCGTTCCGGCGGATGGCGCCGGGTGCGGAAGTACGATGCCGCCGATGGTCCCCGGAACCCGACTCGCCGAGCTGGCGGCAGAGGCCGCCGGGTGCACCCGTTGCCCGCTGGCCGCCACCCGGACCCAGGTCGTGTTCGGTGTGGGCGACCCCGGGGCCGACCTGATGTTCGTGGGCGAGGCCCCCGGCCGGGACGAGGACCTGCAGGGCGTCCCCTTCGTCGGTCGGTCGGGCCAGCTGCTCGACCGGCTGCTGGCCGAGGAGGTCGGCCTCGGGCGCGAGGCGGTCTACATCGCCAACGTCGTGAAGTGCCGCCCACCGGACAACCGCGACCCGAAGCCCGACGAGATCGCCGCCTGCCGTCCCTACCTCGAGGAGCAGGTGGCCCTGATCGCCCCGAAAGTGGTCGTCACCCTCGGCAACTTCGCCACCCGGCTGCTGCTCGACACCGACCAGGGCATCACCAAGCTGCGCGGACGCTCGTACCCGGTGGGCGCCACCCAGCTGGTGCCCACCTTCCACCCGGCGGCCGCCCTCCGGGGCGGCGGCGTGGTGCTGGCCCAGATGCGGGCCGACCTCGTGCGGGCCAAGCAGTTGACGGGCCGGACCCCGTGACCGCCGTACTCGAGCTGGCGACGGGGTCGGCGGCGGCCACCCGGGCGCTGGCCTCCGCCCTGGCCACTGTCTGCCTCCCCGGCGACGTCCTCCTGCTGGCGGGCGACCTCGGGGCGGGCAAGACGACGTTCGCCCAGGGGTTCGGCGCCGCGCTCGGGATCGAGGAGCCGGTGACCAGCCCCACGTTCACCCTCGTCCGGCAGTACGAGGTCGTGCCGGGTCCGTCCGGCGTCCGCACCCTGCTGCACGCCGACGTCTACCGGCTAGACCACCTGGGCGAGATCGCCGACCTCGGACTCGGCCAGCTGGTCGAGGACGGCGGCGTGGCCCTCGTGGAGTGGGGCGACGCCGCCGAGCCGGTCCTCGGAGCGGGGGCCCTGTCGCTCCTGCTCGAGGCCGACCCCGGGGACGAGGGCCGCCGGACGGTCACCGTGTCGGGGGCGGGTGCCGACTGGGCCGGTCGGTGGGACGACCTCACCGCCGTCCTCGCCCCGTGGGCGGCGGCGGCGTGATCCTGCTCGCCCTCGAGACGGCGACGGACCTGGTCGGCGCGGCGCTACTACGGTCCGACGGCGGAGTGGCGGAGCGCTCCCACGTCGGCGGTAGGGCCCACGCCGAGCTGCTGGCCCCGGCCATCGAGGAGGTCCGCGGCCTGGCAGGGTGCCGGCTGGAGGAGGTGGACGCGCTGGCCGTGGACCTCGGGCCGGGCCTCTTCACCGGGCTGCGCGTCGGGGTGGCCACGGCCAAGGCCCTCGGTCAGGCCCTGGGGGTGGGCGTGCTCGGGGTGTCGAGCCTCGACGTGCTGGCCGCCGGGGCGGTCGAGGCGGCTCCCGACCGGCGGTCGGCGCGGGTGGTGGCCGTGGTGGACGCCCGCCGGGGCGAGGTCTTCGCCGCCGCCTACGACTTCGGGTCGGACGGCGACGGTCCCGACCCGGCCGCCGTGCGCACCGACCGGGCGGTGGCCCTCCCCCCCGACGAGCTGGTGGCCTGGTGCGACGCCCTGGCCGTCGACGGACCCGTGCTGGTGGTCGGGGACGGGGCGGTGCGTTATCTCGAACTGCTGGCCGTCCGCCCCGGGGTGGACGCCGGGTTGGCCGGTTCCGTGACCGCTCCGTCGCCGGCGGTGCTGGCCCGGCTGGCCGCTCGACGCCTCGCCGGGGGCGCGACGCCGTCGGCCCCGGGCGACGTGGTGCCGGACTACCGGCGGCCGGCCGACGCCCGGATCAACTGGGAGGAGCGCGCTCCGCAGCGGACGGCTCCTCCACCCGCCGACGAGCGGTGACCGTCGCCCCGGGGGAGCGCCCCTGTGTGGTGGTGGCCCCGATGCGGCCCCGGGACCTCAAGGCCGTGCTTCGGATCGAGGACCGGGTCTTCGACGAGCCCTGGTCGCGACGTCTGTTCGAGGACGAGCTGGCCCAGCGGACCTCCCGGGCGTACCGGGCGGCCTGGGTCGACACCGAGCTGGTCGGCTACGCCGGGCAGATGTCGATCGACGACGAGGCCCACGTCAACAACATCGCCGTGGCGCCCGGGTGGGTCGGTCGGCGCATCGGTACCGTGCTGCTGTACGACCTGGTGCTCACGGCCCTGGCCCGTGGCTCCGCCCACCTGACGCTCGAGGTGGCGGTGGGCAACGAGCCCGCCATCGCCCTCTACCGCCGGTTCGGCCTCGCACCCGTCGGGGTCCGTCCGAACTACTACCACGACGGTGACGCCCTGATCATGTGGGTGCGCGACATCGGCTCGGACACCTACGCCGCGCGGTTGGCCGACATCGGGGCGTCGCTCGCCACGGCGCTCGATCTCGAGCGTCGGGACTGAGCGGCCAGACGGGGCGCCCGGTAGCGTCGGGAGGGTGCTCGACCACGTCTCGATCCAGTGCTCCGACGTCGATGCCAGCGCGGCGTTCTACGACGCCGTACTGGCGCCGCTGGGTGTCGGCCGGGTCATGGAGTTCGCCTCCACGGTGGGCTACGGGACCGGGGACAAGCTCGACTTCGCGATCGGCCGGGCCGAGACGCCCGGAACCTTCCGAGAGACCCACCTCGCCTTTGCCGCCGCGGACCGGAGCGCGGTGCAGGCGTTCTTCGACGCCGCGGTGGCCACCGGGGCCGAGGTGCTCCACGCGCCGAGGCTCTGGCCCGAGTACCACCCCGACTACTTCGGGGCGTTCGTGCGGGACCCGGACGGCAACAACGTCGAGGCCGTCTGCCACCGTCCGGCCTAGAGCCGGCCCGGGCGGCCCGGTGCCAGCACCCGGCCGGGGTGGCCCGTCGGTTGGCTAAGGTCGATCCGTGCCACCTGCCGCTGACGACCGGCCCGGGTCCCCGGGTCCCTTCTCCCGGGTGCTGGGCATCGAGACCTCGTGCGACGAGACGGCGGCGGCCGTCGTCGATGACGGCACGACCATCGTGTCCTCCGTGGTCAGCAGCCAGATCGACCTCCACGCCCGCTACGGCGGGGTCGTGCCCGAGCTCGCCGGCCGGGCCCATGTGGAGCTGTTGACGCCCGTGCTGGCCGACGCCCTGGCCCAGGCCGGGTCGGACCCCACCGGTGCCGGCATCGACGGCATCGCCGTCACCCACGGCCCCGGCCTGATCGGGTCGCTGCTGGTCGGAGTGGCCGAGGCCAAGGCCCTCTCCATGGCCTGGGGCGTCCCCTTCGTCGGGGTCAACCACCTGGAAGCCCACCTGTTCGCCTCGCTGCTGGAGCAGCCCGACCTGGGCTGGCCGCTGGTGGTCCTGCTGGTGTCGGGCGGCCACACCCTGCTGATCGAGGTGACCGCGCCCGGCGAGTACCGCCTGCTCGGCGGCACCATCGACGACGCCGCCGGCGAGGCCTTCGACAAGGTGGCCCGCTTCATCGGCCTCGGCTATCCCGGCGGCCCGGCCATCGACCGTCTCTCGCCCGAGGGCGACCCCACCGCCTACACCTTCCCGCGCTCGCTGCCCGGCGACGCCTACGACTTCAGCTTCAGCGGCCTCAAGACGTCGGTGGTCAACCGGGTCCGCAAGGAACCGGACGCCGCCACCGCCGACGTGGCCGCGTCGTTCCAGGAGGCGGTGGTCGACGTCCTCGTCACCCGGGCCCGTCGGGCGGCCGCCGACGTGGGGGCGCGGGCGCTGTGCCTGGCCGGCGGCGTGGCGGCCAACTCGCTGCTGCGGGCCCGGATCGAGGAGGCCTGCGCCGAGGACGGGATCGGGGCCTTCCTGCCCAGCCGGGCGCTGTGCACCGACAACGCCGCCATGGTGGCCGCCGCGGGGTACTGGCGGCTCACCCGGGGGGACCGCAGCGGCCTCGACCTGAGTGCGGACCCCAACCTCCGCCTCGTCTCGACGCGCTGAGTCGGCCGGCCCGCCCGGGGGATTGGCACTCGGGGGGCGCGTTTGCCAACCGATCGGGATCCGGGTATCGTTAGCACTCTCAACCTTCGACTGCTAATGCCCCACAGGAGGCCCCGAACATGAGTCTGCAGCCCCTCGACGACCGCATCGTCGTCCAGCCCGGCGAGTCCGAGGAGACCACCGCGTCCGGTCTCGTCATCCCCGACACCGCCAAGGAGAAGCCCCAGCAGGGCGAGGTCCTGGCCGTGGGCCCGGGCCGCCGCTCCGAGACGACCGGTGAGCTCATCCCGCTCGACATCGCCGTGGGCGACACCGTCGTCTACTCCAAGTACGGCGGCACCGAGATCAGCGCCGAGGGCAAGGACCTGCTGATCCTCTCGAGCCGCGACATCCTCGCCAAGGTGAGCAAGTAATGCCGAAGATCCTCAAGTTCGACGAGTCCGCCCGCCGCGGCCTCGAAGCCGGCGTCAACAAGCTGGCCGACGTGGTCAAGGTCACCCTCGGCCCCAAGGGCCGCAACGTCGTGATCGAGAAGAAGTTCGGTGCTCCCACCATCACCAACGACGGCGTGTCCATCGCCCGTGAGGTGGAGCTCGAGGACGTCTTCGAGAACATGGGCGCCCAGCTGGTGAAGGAGGTCGCCACCAAGACGAACGACGTCGCCGGTGACGGCACCACCACCGCCACCGTGCTGGCCCAGGCCCTCATCCGCCAGGGACTGCGCAACGTGGCCGCCGGGGCCAACCCGCTCGGCCTCCGCAAGGGGATCGACAAGGCCGTGGCCGCGGCCGTCGAGTCGATCCACAAGCAGGCCAAGGAGATCGACTCGAAGCACGAGATCGCCCAGGTGGCGTCCATCTCGGCGGCCGACACCGCCATCGGTGAGGTGCTGGCCGACGCCATCGACCGCGTCGGCAAGGACGGCACCGTGACCGTCGAGGAGTCGAACACGTTCGGCATCGAGCTCGAGTTCACCGAGGGCATGCAGTTCGACAAGGGCTACCTGTCGCCGTACTTCGTGACCGACGCCGAGCGCCAGGAGGCCGTCCTGGACGACCCGCTGATCATCTTCGTCAACTCGAAGATCAGCGCCGTCCACGACCTCGTGCCGGTGCTCGAGAAGGTCATGCAGACCGGCAAGCCGCTGCTGATCGTCGCCGAGGACATCGAGGGCGAAGCCCTGGCCACCCTGGTCGTCAACAAGATCCGGGGCACGTTCACGTCGGTGGCCGTCAAGGCCCCCGGCTTCGGCGAGCGCCGCAAGGCGATGCTCCAGGACATGGCCGTGCTGACCGGTGCCCAGGTGATCTCCGAGGAGATCGGCCTGAAGCTCGACAGCACCACCGTCGACCTGCTGGGCAAGGCCCGCCGCGTGATCGTGACCAAGGACGACACGACCATCGTCGAGGGTGGTGGCACCGAGGAGGACGTCAAGGGCCGCATCGCCCAGATCAAGCGGGAGATCGACGACACGGACTCCGACTGGGACCGCGAGAAGCTGCAGGAGCGGCTGGCCAAGCTGGCCGGCGGCGTGGCCGTGGTCAAGGTCGGCGCAGCCACCGAGGTGGAGCTCAAGGAGAAGAAGCACCGCATCGAGGACGCGCTGTCCGCCACCCGGGCCGCCGTCGAGGAGGGCATCGTGGCCGGGGGCGGTACCGCTCTGGTCCGCTCCCG
>Ga0181528_10000734_pt1 | contig 21884 bp, 15 predicted proteins | sample PEATcosm2014_Bin_47_FD_119742 | JGI IMG/M metagenome (GOLD analysis project Ga0181528, IMG submission 119742) | Peatland microbial communities from MTU Mesocosm Facility, Houghton, MI, USA - PEATcosm2014_Bin10_10_metaG | ecosystem: Environmental > Terrestrial > Soil > Wetlands > Peat | place...
GATCCAGACTCGAATGGCCTCCGCCGCCACGATGAGAAAGAGCATGAGGAATTGACGGTCAATGCGCGGCTGGCGCAGGTTGCGGCGCACCCAGCGGTAGAGGCTCAGGTCAATGAAGGGCGTGAAGGACCAGATCTCTTCCTTCTCGACAAAGCGGCCCAGCATACCGGCTCCGAGGCCGAGCGCGAGGTTGAAGGGCAGGGAGAGGAACTCGAGGTGGTAGAGCGCCGGAGCAGAGAGCACCGCGCCGCCCAGCATCGCCCACTCCGGCCCCAGCAGCAAGCCCAGCAGGATGACCGTCTCGAAGGAGATGTCAGCGGCCAGGAAGTTGGGCACGGCAATGCGCACCCACACGCCCAGGGTGAGCGGAACCAGGAAAAACGCCAGCAGCGCCAGGGTCTGCCGCGGGCTGCGCTGCTCGGCAAAGAAGAGCCGCCGAAAGGTTGTCACCCTCGCCAGCACACTGGCAACCGAGGCCATCACGCCCAGCTTGACCAGCAGCGTAATCAAAATGAGATTGTCGGTCACTTCATCAATGTACCGCGCCGCGTACCGGGACGGCTAGGGAGGCTCGGAACACGTCTTTACCGCGATCCAACAGTCGCTTCGGGGCTGAACAGGCTGCGACAGACGCCATCCAGAAAAGTTTTGCCCCTAAGCGCGACTTCCGCCTGCCGGGAGTGTTATAGAGAGTGAAGAGGCTTTGCGCCCTGAGAATCAATTCGATTGCCGCAAAGCCGATTTTGCAAAAAGCTCGTTGAACATCCCTCCTCTTGAGGCGCAAGAAATGGATTGTATGCACGATCAGATCATCGCGAAGATTCAACGCATCTTTCTAATTATATTCACGGGCATCGGATTCATCGCACTTTTGACACCTATGATCTCCGCACAAAGTAATAATCTAGATTCCTCTAGTGATAACACATTCGAGATACGGGTTGAAGCGCGTGAGGTTGTTGTTCCTGTATTCGTGACATACAAGAACAAGTATGGAATTAGTGAATTGAGTATCGGTGATTATCATGTTTTTGAAGATGGCGTTGAACAGCCTGTTCATAACCTTCGTGTTGTATCTGGCAATGTTTGGTATGCGACTGATTCTTTGATACCAATAAGTAATCATTTAGAGTATGCGGGAACTCCAAAAGGCATCTGGTATGGTCCAGATGTGCTGATACCGAGTGTGTTAGGAAGAATGGGGGGTGGGGTAGGTCGCAACCCATATAAGACCCTACCACATCCCCATTATCATTCATTGTATGAGATTTCCTACTCTCCGCCGTCTTCAGTCGAGGGATCATGTCATGAGATTCGAGTTACAGTTGATCGTAGCGATGCAGTAGTCTATGCAAGAGATGAGTATTGCAATGTAAAACATACCCCGTTTGATCCGTTGAAAGGCACTAAGGAAGGGGAGCAACTGGAGGCATTCGCTACCTCTGAGCAACGCGGCAATTTGCAAATAAGTGCGGAGGCATCATATACATTTATCGATTTTGGATTATACAGAGGATATATTGCAGTGGATTTACCGTGGAGATCGTTTATTAAGAATTCTCATAGATGCCCCAGTTGTGTAAATGTCATGCTTCTGGGGATTGTATATAGTCGGGACGGTAAGCTGGTCACGCGTTTTAGTGATGAGTCTGCGACGCCGAGTGGATCGACTAATATCAAATGGATTCAAAATGAGTCTTTCATTGATATTCCCGGCTCATTAGTACCATCCAGGTATGTAACGCAGATCGATCTTTCTCCTGGAAGTTACAATATACAGATGGTAGTATCAGATGGAGATGATTATGGCCGTGTTGCCCTGCACATCGATCTGGAAACCAATGAGCGAAACAATATCGCAGTCAGCGGAATAGTTCTCTGCAAACGATATACAAATATGGACCTTGCATGGTCATGGTTAAAAAATAACAACGATGAGGAACTTGCTGATAGAAAGAAACTTTCGGTAGATGAAGTTAGCACGGCCCCAGAATATCATCCCCTGGTCAGCAAGGGTATTGGATTTACGCCTACGGGAGACACGGTATTTCATAGAGGAAATAATCATACAGGTAATTACTTTACAAGCTATTTCAAGGTTTATGAACCTAATGAGAGACGTCCGCTAGGCGACTGTATGTTCAGTTACTTCGAGGTTTATGAACCGACGCTTTGGTCAGGCCAGACAAAAGTTCAGTACGAGATGAGAGTGGTTGACTCGAAAACCGATAAAACTATTGTTGACACAGGTTTGCGTTCCGCTGATAGCTTTGTCAATCCTGGAAAACTCATCATTCCAATTGCAGAGGAAATTGCAATCGATAAGCTGCCCGTTGGTGCGTATCGCGTTGAGGTGCAGGCCTCTGATTCCACGGGCAAGCAAACACCCTGGCGCTCGGCCTCGTTTACAGTCGAGTAGCTGCGACGCCGAGGGCAGCATTCGGGCGGTTTTGACTTCACCCCAGGCCTCGGCGGTAGAATGTTGATGACATGGAAACACGTTCCATGTCTTTCCGGCTGCTCCTCTGCGGAGTAGCGAAACCTACCACGGCAATCGCCAGGATGCTCGGGAAGGCGGTGAGACTCCGCCACTGCCCCGCAACTGTGAGCGCCCCTGACCTGTGGCCCATTCGATGGGACAGGGCAGGGAACCAGCCAGGGATTCTCGCTCGCCGCGAGATTCCCGGTAAACCACTGCACGGCGCACCTTTGCGGGTGCGTCTGTGGGAAGGTGGCTGGAAGAGCGCAAGTCAGGAGACCGGTCCTCGCGCCCCTAACCCGCTTGCGTTCCGAGGGGAACGAAGGAGTCTCCATGCTTTTTTTCGCACACAATTTTTTTCTCAGTTTACGGGCGCGCGCGCTGCGCAGCGTCCTCGTCTTTTTTCTGCTTGCCAGCGCGGTTTATTGCTCCGCCGCGTCGATCCGCGGCGTGGTGACGGATGCGAACGGCGCCAAGGTGGCTGGCGCCAACGTGGCGCTCATCAGCGGCGGCAAGGTCGTCGGCTCAGCCGTCTCCGCATCAGATGGCAGCTTCCAGATTCTCACCGGCGTCCAGGGCCGCTTTTTTCTGATTGTCTCGGCCAAGAGCTTTCGCCAGTTGGAGACGCCCAGCTTCTACGCCGGGCGGCTCGACTCGATTGAGCACAACATGGTGCTGGAGCCGGAGTGGGCGCGCGAGTCGATTGTAGTGACGGCCACGGGAACTCCGACGCCGCAGCCGCAGACCAGCGAGGCCACCAGCGTATTAGGCCCGCCCGATCTGGCGTTGCGCGACGACCTGACGAGCGCGCTGCGGCTGATGCCGGGAACGACCGTGGTGCAGGAGGGCCAGCGCGGGGCGGAGACATCGCTGTTTATCCGCGGGGGCAACTCGGACGCCAACAAGATTCTTCTGGATGGGGTCGATGCGGGCGACATTGGCAATGGTTTTGACTTGGGTCCGCTCTCGACGACCGCCATGGAGCGCGCCGAGATCTTTCGCGGCACGGACTCGAATCTCTATGGCGCGGGCGCGGGCAGCGGCGTGGTCAGCATGACCACAGCGCGCGGCACCACGAGTTATCCCTCGATTCTCTTTCAGGGCGACGCGGGTAACATGAATACTTCGCGCGAGGAGTTGGAGATCGCCGGCGCGCATAAGAAGATTGATTACCTGGGCGCATTCAGTTGGCTGCAAACCGACAATGACCTTCCCAATGATAAGTATCACGTGGCCACCACGGCGGCGAATTTCGGCTGGCAGCCGAGCGGGAGCACGCAGATTCGCGGCACCCTGCATTACGGCGTCGATGCCACCGGCGTTCCCAACGCCTGGGATTTCTATCATGTGGCCGACAACGCCACCGAAAAGGACCAGGATCTTTTTGTCAGCGGCTCGATCGACAACCAAACCACGGCGGCCTTTCATAACTCGCTGCGCTACGGACTTACACGCAAGCGCGAGCAATATCACCAGTGGACGCAGGTAGGCAGCGGTGATTTCGACGCCTACGGAGATAGCTTGGGCGATTTGTTGACTATTACCGGAGCCAACGGCTATTCGGCCACCGGGCAGGCGATTCTGGATTACGGCGGCACTTATCCGAGCGAGTATCAGTATGTCAACAATCGCGATCAGCTTGCCTATCAGGGCGATTACAAGTTCACGCCGCATTTGACCGCGCTCATCGGCTTCCATTATGAAGATGAACGCGGCGCCGAACCGGGCAGTACGAACCCTTCGGTGGAACGCGAGAACTACGACTATCTTGCCGCCGTGCATGGCGACTTCAAGAACCGGTTTTTCTATACGTTGGGCGGCAGCCTGGAACACTACTCGCTCTTCGGTACGCAAACTTCGCCGCGCGCCGGACTCACATACTATGCGTTGCGTCCGCGCCAGGGCATCTTCAGCGGCACGCGCATCCTCTTCAACTTCGGCGAAGGAGTGCGCGAGCCATCCATGGACAATCAGCTTGGTTCGCTCTACAACTTTCTTCTCAACTGCACCAGCTGCGGAGGCGCAACGCCGCAGCAGTTGCGGATTGGACCATTGGCTGCTCCCACAACCAGGACGTATGAAGGCGGTGTGGAGCAGTCGTTCTGGAGCGAGCACATCAACTTGCGCGCCAGCTACTTTCACAACGAGTTTGGCAAGGAAATCGAGTCAGTTCCAGCTCCACTGCTGATTAATCTGATTCCGGGCCTGACGCCGGCGGACCTGGGTTCCGATTACGTCAACGACAACGGGTTGACGGTCAACACCGAAGCCTTTCGCGCGCAGGGCTTTGAGACCACCATTGAAAGCGGCATCGGCAGGAGAATCTTCTTCCGCGGCGGCTATACCTACCTTGACAGCGTTGTGCAACGCTCTTTCTCCAGCGACAATGCGGCGCTGACGGAAGGCTACGCCGCCACTTATCCCTACGGCTGCTCTCTCGGTACGCCAAACTGCATCGCGCTGGGCGCGTTCTCACCGCTGGTGGGCGCGAGGCCCTTCAAACGCCCGCCGCATACAGGCTTCTTCACGGCCAGCTATGCGCACAGCAAACTGACGGCCAGCTTCACTTCAGCTTTTGCCAGCCGCAGCGACGACTCGACGTATCTCCTCGATTCAAATTGGGGGTATTCGCTGATTCTACCCAACCGCAATCTGGACTGGGGCTACGCCAAGCTGGATGTGGGGGCGAGTTACAAGCTGCTCTCATGGCTGGGCATATACGCCCAGGCGGAAAACCTCACCGATAGCCGCCACATCGCGCCTATCGGCTATCCCGGCCTACCTTTCAACCTGCGCACAGGATTGCGCATCGAGTGGACAAAGGCCGCGAAACAGTAAACAGGAAACAAGGAAAATCCGCCCCGTCGCCGCGTTCGATTTGGAAGGCGGCGACGGCAAAGGACACAGTGAGTAAGCCAGTTGGTGAACTCTTGAGAAGGATGATCGTCCAGGGTAGCCGGAGAGGCTGCGGTCAAACAGCCTCAGCCTCGTGGATGTTCTGCTCAAATTCCGCGTCAGGCTCGGCCAGACGGATCAGGCGATGCAGATAAGCGCGCGAGATGCACAGGCTGCGGGCAGCCAGTGTCTTGTTTCCGTTGTTCTCTCGCACGGCCGTCACGGCCAGTTTGATCTTGTAATCGCGAAGCTGCCGTTCAAAGGAGCCTGCGGGATGATAATCGCCGATATCGACAACATCGTCGATGTCTCCCACATCGCCGAGATCCGCATCCGAATCCTCGATGTTCAAACTGAAATCTTCAGCGCGAACCGTCTTCCCCATGGCGAGGATGATGGCTCTTTGCATCACGTTTTCCAGCTCGCGCACATTGCCGGGCCAGCGGTAACTCTGCAGCAGAGCGATAGCATCAGGCTCGATGCTCTCCATCGGCTTCTGAAATACCTGCCCATAGTGCTGGAGAAAATGCATGGCAATGCGGGGAACGTCTTCCGGATGGTCGCGCAGCGACGGCGATTCAATCCGCATGACATTGATGCGGTAGAAAAGATCCTGGCGGAACTTCCCTTCAGCCACCAACTTGGATAAATCCTGATGCGTGGCGAAGATCAGCCGCGCCCGCAAGGGAATAAGCCTATTGCTTCCCAGGCGGTTGAACTCCATTTGCTGCAAAACGCGCAGCAGCTTGACCTGAGTAAACAGGCTCAAGTCGCCAATCTCGTCGAGGAAGAGTGTGCCGTCGGCGGCCTGCTCGAAGTAGCCCTCGCGCGCGCCAACCGTGCCGGTAAAGGCGCCTTTCTCGTGTCCGAAAAGCTCGGCCTCAATCAGGGTTTCAGGAATGGCGCCGCAGGAAACAGCCACAAACGGGCGTTTGGCGCGCGATCCGAGATTATGAATGGCGCGGGCGATCAACTCCTTGCCGGTTCCGCTTTCGCCGGTTACCAGAACCGCGGCATTGAGGTTGGTGACGCGATGCACCAATTGATAGACGCGCTGCATCTGAGGACTGGCGCCGATCATCCGGTCGCAACTGCCTGGCAACTCCAGTTGCTGCTGCACGGTCTGAAGCTGATGCTTGAGCGTTGAGTTCTCATAAGCCCGGCAGAGCATGGTTTTGAGATCGCGAATCGAGGGCGGCCGGCGGCAGTAACCGAAGGCGCCAGTCCGAACCAGCTCAAAGGCGGTGGAGCGAAGGCCATCGTCAGCCATGATCACGGAAGGAACATGCGTAGCAATCAGGCGCTGGGTGCAGCCAATCCGCTCTTGCAACGAATCATGATTCGAATCCAGATCCAGAATCATGACATCGCAATCACCGGCAGCGCGCAGAAGATTGATGCCATCCTCATCGGTCTCGAGCAGCAGTTCGAACTCACTGCCGAGGGCGGACGCGAGAAGGGTATGGAGCGTCCGGTCTTCCGAATATAGTCCAACTTTGATCATCGACTGCACAACTCCTGCAAACTAAATAGATAATCACTGGAGCTTGTCTACCATCGTAAGGGCAAGTCAAGAAAATGTCGATATTATTTTAGTAATCAATTTACGTAAGCAGACCCACTTGTCCGCACAGTTTCCGGGAAGAGCGTGTGAAAGGAGAGTCTGTATGTTCGTCAATTCTCCAAGCCCGAAAATAAGATATAATATAAAGTATATCAATAAGATATACTATAACGCTCAATCAGCTCGAGGGCAGAATGGAGATTCGATAAGGTGTATGTCCGATTCGGAAGTAACAATAAAACGCACGAGAGATACTGAATAAATAGTCATAAAGGTAACTATATGCAAGGTACCATCTTAGTGATTCCGGTAAGGAAGGAGTATCCAGATTGACATGGGATTGGAGTTAATTGGCTTCTTGCTTTGCTTCTTTGGCGGGGGCGGAGGGGGAAAGGGAAAAAGTGCATAGTGGAAAACAGCGCCTGAAAACATTCATCGCAGGAGAAGATTCGCATTGATTATAAGGCAATTGCAGAATAATCCAGCGATTTTCAAAGCTGGTTACTTGAGGCGTTCCGGCTCATTTGAGGTCCAGGCAGCTCCCGGAGTCTGCATTTCAGATGGTGTATACGTCTCGCTTCACCCCGGATTGTTAACCGCGTATACATCTGTGTACACCGGGCTGGAGAGCGGGATCCCCCTCGCCAGAATTTGTGCAGTTCAGGCTTAAAAAGGTGGAATTCAGGCTTTGGGAACTTTGGTCAGTAAATTGCAACAAAGTCATCGAATTCTCGCAATGGGCGACTGTTGGGGCTGAAAGGGAAAGGGGCGAGGGGAGATGCAGCATATGCAGCACTGGTTCGCGTGGTGGCCGACGCTGATTGTTGTTGCTGTGGCAGCGTTTACTGATTTGTGGAGCCGCCGCATCCCCAACTGGCTTGTGCTTCCTTTTCTTTTGGCGGGGATTGTGATCTCACCATGGCGCCAAGATTGGCGCGTGAATAGTCCAGGCTTTGGCTGGCATGGGCTGGGCCAGAGTTTTGCCGGCTTGGGGCTGGGTTTTTTGGTTTTTGGCATCCTCTTCTTGATGGGCGGCATGGGCGCCGGGGATGTGAAACTGTTTGCAGCAATTGGGGCATGGATTGGCCCGATGCAATTGTTCTATGCACTGGTATTCACCGGCTTGGCCGGGGGCGTTATGGTGATGTGCTGGGCTGTTTTTGGCGGTTTTATCAAGGAACTGTTTACCGGGGTGGGCGATCTCGTCTTCAGTTGGAAGCGGAGCGGATTGCATCCTGATCCGGAACAAACGCTTTCCAACCCGTTGAAACGCAAGATGCCATACGCGCCAGCCATCGCCATCGGGACACTGCTGTCCTTCTTTGCGCCTTGAGAAATGGAGTGTTACTATGTCCAACTGGCAGTCTTCCTCTTATTTTTCGGCAACACCGCGGGGAACTTCCTACGCGGTAGGGGGTAACAGACCCGTGAATCCAGAGTCTTCTTCTTCTCTTGATGATCAGTATCCGGACTCGCTTGGCTCCGACGTGCTGTCGATCGCGTTGATAGGTCCGGACGAGGAACGCCGCAAGGCTGCGGCCACGGCGCTGGCCGGATGCCAGGGCGGGGAGATCCGCGAGTATTCCTCCTATCCCCCCAGTCTCGACGATGTGCCCACGCTGTTGGAGCAGCACGACGACGTTATCATTCTGGACCTTGACAGCCAGCCCGAATACGCCCTGGAGTTGGTGGAGAGCATTTGTGCCAGTAGCCAGACGACGGTGATGGTCTACTCGGTGAAGGCCGATTCCGAGTTGCTGGTTCGCTGTATGCGCGCTGGAGCGCGCGAGTTCCTTACCATTCCTTTTGCCAAGAGCGCCATGGCGGAGGCGCTTGTTCGGGCCTCGGCCCGTCGCCCGGCCACGCGCACCCCCAAGAAGGCGGGAGGCCGTCTGCTGGTTTTTCTGGGTGCCAAGGGCGGCGACGGCGTAACCACACTGGCCTGCAATTTTGCCGTATCCCTGGCTCAGGAGTCAGGGGAGAGCACGCTGTTGATTGATCTGGACCTTCCGCTGGGAGACGCCGCGCTCAACCTTGGAGTGGTTGCCGAATACTCAGCCATCAACGCGCTTCAGAACTTCGGGCGGCTGGATGCGAGTTTTCTCTCCAAGCTGCTGGTCAAGCATAGTTCCGGCGTCTCTGTGCTGGCTGCGCCGGGCAAGTTTCCCCAGTTTGACGCCTCCGACGAGGCGATTGACAAGCTGATCATGGTGGCGCGGCAAGAGTTCGACAACGTGGTCATCGACATGGGCTCCCGGCTGGATTTGATGGGAACAAGCCTCTTCAAGGAAGGCTCGACGGTTTACCTGGTGATTCAGGCGGGTATCGCGGGGTTGCGCAACTCCAATCGGCTGATCTCGCAGTATTTTAACGGCGCGACTCCCAAGTTGGAGATTGTGCTCAACCGCTATGAGCAGCGCTCCGTGGGAGTCTCGGAAGATCAGATCACGAAGGCGCTCACCCGTCCTGCGCAATGGAAGATTCCCAACGACTACAACGCCGTACGGCGCATGCAAAACACCGCCGTTCCGCTGGCGCTGGAAGATTCGCCCATTTCCCGGCTGATTCATCAGATGGCCCGTACCTCTTGCGGTCTGCCGGCGATGCCGGAAAAGAAGAGTGGCTTCAGCTTGAAGAGTCTTAGCCGGAGCATTTCGGCGCGGGTTTCAGGCTCCGAAGAGGCGCCGTCCTTAACTCAACTGGGATTGACGTCCAGCCAGGATGACGCCTATTCTGCGTCGAGCACCACACGGTCCGCGGTTGCCGCGAATACTCCGGAAAAGCATACTTACGCATCTCCAGCGCTCGCGCCGTCGGCTCCGGAGTCCAACCGAGAGGCAGGGCATACCAGCGCCAGCGCTCCGAGTCAGCGAAGCGAGCCACTCACGCGCACCTACAAAGGCGCAACCTATACAAAGAGTCCGGATGGCGAATGGCACCTGGTACAGGCTGCTCCCCGTGCGGATAGCGTCCCGGTGAAGAGCGCCCCTGTAGAGAGCGCACCAGTTGAGCGCGCCCCTATTGAGAGCTCTCGCGCCGCCAGTCCAGAGCCGCCCACACTGGCATGGTCAACGCCCGCTCCGATTGCCTACGGCACCGCACTCAGCAACATGCAACTGAGGGCCTTGGCATCGGTTCCGGGTAAGTTCGTTTACACGCCCGCCGTGGGAGAGGTGCTTTCGGTAGGAACGCATACGCTCTCAGTAGCCTTCACGCCGACCGACCGCGTGGGTTACACCGCGGCGCAGGCCACCGTATCTCTGACGGTCAACAAGGCAACGCCAGCCATCACCTGGCCGATGCCCACCGCCATTACTCACGGAACCCCGCTCAGCGGCGCACAACTGAATGCCACGGCATCGGTCCCGGGTAAGTTTGTCTATTCGCCTGCTGCGGACGAGGTGCTGGAAGCTGGTAAACACTCGCTAGCCGTCACCTTCACTCCGGCGGAAACTGAGGGCTATGCCACAGTGCAAGCCACCGTGCCGCTGATCGTCGCCAAGTCGATACCATCCGTGGATTGGCCGACGCCCTCGCCGATTGCCTATGGCACACCGCTTGGCGCAGCTCAACAGAATGCAGTAGCCTCGGTTGAGGGAAAATTCGCCTACACCCCGGAAGCGGGTACGGTGCTTCCGGCTGGAGTGCAGACGCTCGCGGCATCCTTTACGCCGGCTGACGCCACAAACTATGCGACGGTGCAGGCCAGCGTCGCGCTCTCCGTAACCAAGTCCACGCCGGCCATCACTTGGCCAGCGCCAGCTTCGATTGTTTACGGAACACCGCTTGGCGCGGCTCAGCTCAACGCTACGGCATCGATCCCGGGAAGATTTGTTTACCTTCCCGCCGCCGGCGCCGTGCTCTCGGCTGGAACGCATACGCCCTCGGTGACTTTTACCCCTGCCGACACGGCAGGCTACACGACGGCGCAAGCTGCCGTGCGGCTGATCGTCAACAAGGCAACGCCAGTCATCACGTGGCCGGTGCCTGCTTCGATTGCCTACGGAACCGCACTGAGCGATCAACAGCTCAATCCCACAGCATCGGTTCCGGGAAAATTCGTCTATACACCGGCCGCCGGAGAAACGCTTCCGGCTGGAACGCATACGCTTTCGGTGGTTTTCACTCCCAACGATGGCGCGGACTATGGAACGGCGCAGGCCACTGTGACTCTTTCCGTGACCAAGGCAAAGCCAGCCACGACCAGTTGGCCAACGCCAGCAGCCATCTCCCATGGCACACCGATCGGCGCGGACCAACTGAACGCAACCGCGCCGATACCCGGAACCTTCGTCTATACTCCGGCGGCGGGTCAACTGCTGGCGACGGGTACGCACACGCTTTCAGTGACCTTTACACCGAAAGACGCCAACATCCCCGCGGCGCAGGCCACCGTGCAGCTTACAGTCACCAAGGCTACGCCCACCGTCTCGTGGTCGGCGCCGGCTCCAATCACCTTTGGCGCTGGGCTGAGCAGTGCGCAGCTCAATGCTTCGGCATCAGTTCCGGGGAGGTTCTCCTATGCACCCGGTGCGGGCGAAATGCTGGCGGTGGGTACACATAAGCTTTCGGTAACCTTTACTCCGACGGATGCGGCGGGCTACACCACAGTGCAGGCCGCCGTGTCGCTCACCGTCACCAGGGCAACGCCTATCATTACGTGGCCGACGCCCTCTGCCATCTCCTATGGCACCGCACTCTGCGCCGAGCAACTGAATGCCAAGGCTCTGGTTCCGGGAACCTTCGTCTACACGCCTGACGCGGGCACGGTGCTTAACGCGGGCGCACATACACTTTCAGCAACCTTTATACCGAAGGACACCGCGGACTACACAACGGCGCAAGCCACGGTGACGATTAAGGTGGAAGAATTACCCAACATCGCTTCAATCATGCCGGCAACGGCCGAAGCGGGAGCGGATCGCAATGACATGGCCGGCGCAAAACGGAGCGCAATCCAAAGCAACACCGCCCCGAATCAGCAGAGCAGACCGGAAACGCGCACATACAAAGGCGCTACTTATGTGAAGGGAGCCGATGGCCAATGGTACCTCCAGAAGAATTAGAGAAACTGCAACCCGCGACACTACCCGCGGATTTCAATGAGTGGGACGGCGGAGACACTCTTCCAGCGCACCCCGACAACGTTGGTGGATACGATGGTTTACCCGGTTCCGGCGCTTCGCCCCGGCCGGGATCGAAATCCGCGGCAGCGCGGGTTGCCGTACTGCCCGAGGCGGAACGGGCGCCGAACGCCCCAGCGCGCAAGCAGGCATACGCGGAGGCCCAGCAGGTTCATCGTTCAGTTCATTCCAGTGACGGGACGGTCCAGAGGCGCAAGGGCAAGGGAAGATTGCTTTTTGCGGCCAGCGCGGCGGTTGTGCTTCTGCTTGCCGCCGGTGCCGTGGCTCATTTCAAGACGCAGCCCAGGACGGTGGCGCCGAATACCACGACGGTGATGACGCAGCCGGCGATGACAGCAGCACCGCAGATGGAAAGCACACCGGCAGAGAAGCCTTTCGCTTCCGCCACAGTCGCGACGAAGACGGCGAACACGCAGGCGGCCCCGGCGCCCACGGAGCCGCAGGAGCGCCCGCTGCGCGCCGAGTCGGATGCGATGAATCATCAACTGAGTGCGCCATCGCGGATCTCCAGGGATCTCAAGGCGCTGTCAGGGAAAGAAGCGCCGTCCTCAACGAGCTTCAGCGCGACAGGCATGGAAGGTCTGGGCAACACAGGTGGCAATGTCTTCGCCGGGCAGACAGGACCCAAAGTCAAGGTAGCTTCCGGGAGGCCAGTGTCCATCTCGGCTGGGGTTGCGGTCGGCTTGCTGGTTCAGAAGAACCCGCCGGTTTATCCGAGCATTGCCAGGACTGCCCGCGTTACCGGCACGGTGGTGATCCAAGCCACGATTTCAAAGAACGGAACGATTGGCAATCTTAGTGTTGTCAACGGACCACCGATGTTGCGGCAGGCCGCTTTGGATGCCGTCAAGACATGGCGCTACCGGCCCTACCTGCTCGATGGTGAACCGGTGGAGGCTGAGACAACGGTGAGTGTGAACTTCACCATGTAACTGCCGCGACATCCATCTCCTTGTCATTTTTCAGGGAGTGGGATCATGGTAATGTGGAGGAGTATCTTCTCCCCATGGAAGGCTGAATGTGGAACTGCTGAATCTGGAAAAGTACAAAGCGGAGATACACCGTACGCTGATCTCCAAGCTGGACTTGGAGAAGCTGTCGCGTGTCAATTCCAGCCAGGCGCGCCAGGCGGTGGCCGGCATTGTGAAGGAGATCATCGCCGAGCAGCGCGTTCCACTGAACTTTGACGAGCAGGAGAAGATACAGGCTGATCTGCTGGACGAAGTTTTTGGCCTTGGCCCGCTGGAGCCCTTGCTGAGGGATTCAAAGATTTCCGACATCCTGGTCAATGACAAGGATCATGTATTCATTGAGAAAGGCGGGTTGCTGCAGAGGGTCGATACGACCTTTCGTGATGACCGCCATCTGCTGCAGATCATTGACCGCATCGTCTCACGCGTGGGTCGCCGCGTGGATGAGTCCTCACCGATGGTGGATGCGCGCCTGCCGGATGGCTCGCGCGTCAATGCCATCATTCCGCCGCTGGCATTGGACGGGCCTTCGCTTTCGATCCGTCGCTTCGGAACAGGCCCTCTGGCCGCCAATCAGCTGGTCCAATTGAAGAGCGTCTCGCCGGAGATGATGGAGGTGCTTTCCTCGGCGGTGAAGGCCCGGATCAGCATTCTCATCGCAGGCGGCACCGGCGCCGGCAAGACCACCTTTCTGAACATCCTGTCGCAGTACATTCCGCGCAACGAGCGCATCGTCACCATCGAGGACGCGGCCGAACTTCGCCTGGCGCAGGAAAACATCGTACGCTTGGAGACTCGCCCGCCAAACATCGAAGGCCTGGGAGCGATCAAGCAGCGCCAGCTTCTGATCAACTGCCTGCGTATGCGCCCTGACCGCATCATCATGGGCGAGGTGCGCGGAGAAGAAGCCTTTGATATGTTGCAAGCCATGAATACCGGGCACGAAGGCTCGATGACCACGATCCATGCCAACACTCCCCGCGATGCCATCTCCAGGCTTGAATCGATGGTCGCGATGGGCATGAATCTGCCGGAAAAATCTGTTCGTCAACAGATAGCCGCGGCCATAACTATCATCGTTCAGGCTACGCGCATGAGTGATGGAACACGCAAGGTGACCAGTGTGGCCGAGATAACCGGCATGGAAGAGAGTGTGATTAGTATGCAGGAGATCTTTGCCTTTACCAAAAAAGGGATTGGGCCTGATGGCAAGGTCATCGGCGTCTTTCAGCCGACCCATATCCGTCCAAGATTTCTCGAACGGCTCCGCGTATCGGGTATCGTCCTGCCGCCGGTCTTGTTCGAGCGCGAAACGCAGGTCAACTGAACAGAAGGAAGGCTGCGATTATGGGAATGATAATCTTTCTGGTCTTCGCGGGCGTCTTCGCGGTGGTCGCCCTGCTGTTCGTCGCCCTCGGGGCCGGGGCTTCAGAGCAAGCCAAGCAGGCTCACGCCACGCTCGACTCGGCTCTGGCCACGGACAATGTGGCGGAGCGCGCCCAGATTATCGATCTTCGCAAAAACAATCTGCTCAGCAGCGTTCCCTGGCTCAATCGCAAGCTGCTGCAATATGCATTGGCTCCGCGCCTCCAGACTCTGCTTTATCAGGCTGACCTCAAGTGGACCGCCGGAGGCCTGCTGCTTAGCTGCGCTCTATGCTTTTCGCTTACAGCTTATCTGGTCAACTGGCGCAGCGGCTCCATCTTAGTGGCGCTGCTTTCCGGGTTGCCGGTGGGCGCCGCGCCATTTTTATGGGTGCTTCATAAACGCAGCAAACGCCTCGACCTGTTTCAAGAGGGGTTGCCGGAATCGCTGGATTTGATGGTCAGCGCTCTCCGCGCTGGGCACAGCCTGATCGCGGCCATGGGTTCGGTAGCGCGTGAATGTGCAGACCCCATCGGTTGCGAGTTCAAAGCGTGCTTCGAGGAGCAGAACTACGGTCTGGAAATGAAGACAGCCCTGGACAACATGATTAATCGCGTTCCTCTTCAGGACCTTCGCATCGTCGCCACTGCGATCATGATCCAGAAGGAGAGCGGAGGAAACTTGGCCGAGGTTCTCGACAAGACCTCTCATGTGATCCGGGAGCGGTTTCGCCTCAAGCGGGAAGTTTCGGTCCACACCGCTCAGGGACGCATGACGGGTATCGTGCTTGTGCTTCTGCCGGTTGGGCTGGGAGCAGCCTTATACGTGGTCAACCCGGCATTGATGAGCATCTTGTGGACAACTGCGATTGGCGTCAAAATGCTTTGGACGGCTTTTGGTCTGCTTGTCCTGGGTGGATTGATCATTCGCAAAATCGTCAACATGGACGTTTGAGGGGGATTTATGTGGTATGCGATTGGCGCGTTTTTCGGCGTTTTCTTGTTGATCGTGAGCGGCGGGCTGCTGCTGTTCTATCGCGAAGAAATGTTGCAGCGGATATCGGACGTGATCTACCCTCAACCCAAAGAGAAGTCGCTGTTGAGCTCTATTCAGCAGACAGGCCTTTCGATTGGCGGTGTCGTTGAGCACTTCGAGAACATCCTGCCGAAGAGTCAGGCCGAGGTTTCCGTTGTCCTCCAGCGTCTTCAGCGCGCCGGATTTCGTGATGAGTCGGCGGTCAAGATTTTCAATGGGTCCAAAGTGGTGGTCCCAGTTCTGCTCTGTGTCCTGGTCCTGGTTACCGGACTGGGAGACTTCAACCCGTTCCTTTACATTCTGGCCTTGGCTTTGGGATTTCTGGCGCCAGATTTCTGGCTGGGAAGGCAGATTAAGTCTCGCCAGGCCCGTATTCGCCGCGGCCTGCCGGATGTGCTCGATCTGCTGGTCATCTGCATCGAGGCTGGACTGAGTTTGGACCAGGCGACATCACGCACTTCAATGGAATTGAAACTGGCTCAGCCGGAGATGTGCGATGAATTGGGCCTGGTTGTGCTGGAACAGCGCGCCGGGCGTCCTCGCGGCGAGGCCTGGAAGCATCTGGCCGAGCGCACCGGCGTGGACTGTATTCGCAATCTCGTGTCCATGCTGATTCAGGCGGAACAGTTTGGAACCAGTATTGCCAAAACATTGCGCGTTCACAGCGACACCCTCAGAACGCAGCGTGTGCAGGCAGTCGAGGAGGCCGCAGCGAAGACCACCATCAAGCTGACTTTTCCGCTGGTTCTATTCATTTTTCCATCGCTTTTTTTGGTTGCTTTGGGGCCCGCTGTTATTTCCATCATGGATTCATTCAAAGGGCTCAATCATTAAGGGAAGGAGGATTTGATACATGGACAGTACGATGATCGTCCGGATTGTAGCCGGTGTTCTGGTTGTTGTCATTTTGATTGTCTTGATTCAGCGCCGTCGCACGCGGGTGAAGTAACACGGGGCAAGTTTGCGCCCCGGTTGCGCTCAAGAAACCGTCCGCTATTCCAGGGGCCGTGGATCTAGCCATAAAGGCGTTCGGCATCGATGATGCGCACTAAGGCCGGAGGCTCGGTAAGTATTTTGCTGTAAGAGAGGGAGGAGTTTTCATGGACAGTACAATGATCGTCCGGATTGTAGCCGGTGTTCTGGTTGTCGTCATCCTGGTTGTTTTGATCCAGCGTCGCCGCACACGGATCAAGTAGCGAGGGCTTTACGGGAGGGCCGGCGACAACAATCAATCACGCTGGTTTTCGTCGGCCGTCTCGATTGAGGTTTTAGACTGGGCGACGCCATTTTTAACGGCGATTGCCTCCATATCCTGCTCAGGTGGCGGGCATGAGATCACTTTTCTCTGTGCGGCGCTCAAGCAGACGCAATCGCATCCTTTGCGTCCACCGAAGAGTGGGCAGATAGTTTAGCCGACGATTGCGGAAACAGATTCAGGATTTGTCAGGGCTTGGTCAGGCGGAAGAGGTTGAATTGAAAACGGTGACTCCGGGATTTCACCCGGTTGCCGGGTTCTCGCTACAGGCTGGAGGTTGCATGGAATCACGAAGACTTTGCGCATACAACCAGACTCGCGAGTGTTTTCTCGGCTTGGAGGTCGTTGCTACCAATCTTGCGTCCGAGGAGCTGAAGGAACAGTTGGCAAAACTGGCGCTCAAGTCCGGCGAAGGCCTCTGGATGAATCCATTCAAGGGGATGCCTGAAACAGATATGCGCACTCCTCTCGACCTTATATATATGGACCAAGATTGCAGGGTCACCGAGGTGGTCGAATCTTACCCTACATTCCATTCCATAAGTCTGCGGGCTGCAAGCGTTCTAGCTCTGCCCACCCACTCGATTTATTCCTCGCAGACCCAGATGGGCGATCAGATTGTACTCTGCATGGCCGAGGAGATGCAGAGCCGGCTGGAGGGGCTTTCCACTCCCGCCAACGTGGCCAGCGGAGTTCAAAGCGCTGTACTTTTGCGGGGAAAGCCGCTTTGGAGTGGGGGGCCGGGCGTGGTAGAGTTGGAGAATCGCTCGGACGAGGCTCACCCCCTGAAACCGAGGCATTATGAAATGGATCTTGCTGTGCCTGGGATGAAGGTTGCCAAGCCGTCGAAAAGCTGGCTGGAGCGTCTGTGGTCTCCAGACCCGAGAAAAGCGCCCGATCATCGAAAGTTCCCGCGTGAGACGCCGCTTGGTCTGGCGGCCTATTACTGGACCGGCGCGGCTCCCCGGGCGCATGTCATCCGGGATATCAGTGCAACAGGATTGTACGTGGTGACCGAGGAGCGTTGGTATCCAGGAACCCTGATCCTGATGACGTTGCAAGAGACAGGAAGCGATGAAGAGAGTGTCGAACATTCCCTCGCTGTTCACTCCAGGGCTGTTCGATGGGGCAACGACGGAGTCGGTCTCCAGTTCATTCCGCAGGATGCACCTGCCGCACGCAATGGACTTAATCCATTGGTGAACGGGGCCAATCAGAAAGAACTGAATCAATTTCTGGAACGGCTCCGAAAAAATACTCGCTAGAGCATACTCCATGTTATAAGCCCGGCTGGGTCTTGCGTAGATGGCTTTCACTTTCTACCCCAGCGGCGAAGAACTTTCATTTCATCCCAGCGAGTAAAGCTTGCTCGCCGGGAGATACGAGTCGTTATTTCAGGGTGAGAAAAAAGCCGCTTGGCGGTATGATTTCAAAGCATACCACTGGATAGTGGCGATAACTTCGACCGGAGAAACTCGAAATTATGGTTGAATTGCGCAAAAAATGGTTGACTTGCACCAATAATATGGTACTTTTGTTTGTAATGGAACCAGTGTCAGTACTTTCGTGTACCTTGCTTGGTCGAAGTATGTCATTCGAAGTGGAACATGAGTCATAATGGGCGAGAGGAATGACGATGTTGAATAACCAACGCGAACTGGAAAGGGCGCGAATGCGTAGTTTGAGATGTGCGGCGGCCTCAGAGACGGCAAGGGCCAAGGCCCGCTCTGTTGCTGAGCGGATCTCTTCATTCCTGCATTCCGGCGAAAAGGGGCAGGCGACGGTTGAGGCAGCCTTGACGATGACATTCCTGATGCTCCCTCTGTTGATTGGGATGTTTTCCATCTGCATAGCCATACTCAACTATGAGCAGATGGGGACTGCGGTTTCAAATGCCGCGCAATATCAGTTGGCTCTCGCCCGAATGGTGAGTCCCGACCCGTGCGCTGCGATCGCAGCCTCTATCACCAACGCGCTGCCGGCGCCGGGCTGGACGGCGGCAAACTTTACTTACAAGATAACGATTCAGAATTCAACCGGCGGGACTGTTACCTATGGTCCAACAACTGGTTCAGGTTTTTCATGCACAGCGGCAGCTACAGTTCTGTCGGCTGATGGGCCCAATACGACCGGTACGCTTACGGTCAGCTATCCGTATACATGGATTCCCGTTTATATGCAGCATTTGACGGGCACTATTTCGGCTTTTTCAGCTGTGAATGTCAATTAGGGGGGAGAAGTTCAATGAAGTTGCACGGATTGTCTTTCGTACGCAGATTGTTGAAGGAAGCGCGAGGTCAGACGACGATTTTAATGGCGGCTGGTATCCTTGCATTGATTGGAATAGCGGGGGTGGCAGTAGATCTCGGGCATGGCTATTATTCCCTGCAACAGCTCCAATCCTCAACCAACGCGGCCGCATTGGCAGGAGCAGCGGCCATGCCCAACACGACTGCCGCAACAGCCAATGTGATAACCTACAGCGCCCTGCCGGGTGGGCAAAACGCCAATCCGAACCTGACCAGCGTGTCCTTGGGCTCGACGCCGACCTTCAAGTGCCTCGCAACCCTGACTTCGAAGATGGGGCTGGGGTGCTCCACCTCCACCGGCTCCACAACCGGGAACTTCAATGCCGTCGTAGTGACCCAGACGGCGACGGTCCCGTTGTGGTTCGGGAAGATCTTCGGTGTCCCGGTGCTTCACATCCAGGCGACTGCAACAGCGGCCATGAGCGGCGGCCAAAACACGCCGTGGAATATCGCCATCGTCGTGGATACAACGGCCTCGATGGCCAGCGCCGACAGCGGCCTGCAATGCTCTGGCACGCAAATCACCTGCGCGTTACAGGGTGTACAGACCATGCTGGGACTGATGTATCCCTGTGTCACGGGGTCCAATTGCACCCCTGTCTCCGGAACCCAGGGGGTAGTTAATCCTGTTGATAGCGTCTCGCTCTTTGCCTTCCCGGCAATGACCATGGCGACAGCGCCTAAGGACTATGGGACCGCCAGCCTCACCTGCCCCACCACCAATCCCACGATCGTGCCGTATACCTTCCAGAACGTGACGACCGGGACGTTGGCGAATGGGCTTTTGCAACTGCCCGCCGGAGACACTTATCAGGTGGTGCCGACGCCGACGACGAGTGTGCCCTATCCGCCATTTGCGGGCAACTACAAAATCTCCGATTCGTCTTCCACGTTGAACACCGCCGCGGAAATCGTGGTTGCGGCTGGAGCGAAGAGCGGCTGCGCCGGCCTGCAGGCTCCGGGCGGCGAGGCGACCTATTATGCGCAGGTCATCTACGCGGCGCAAGCTGCGCTCATCGCTCAGCAGACGGCCAATCCGGGTTCGCAGAATGCCATGATTATTCTCACCGATGGTAACGCGACGGCTTGTGCTTCAAGCGCAAACACCAGCGCCGGCGCATGCAGCTCGGCCAGCAATCTCGTGGCGACAACGGGCGCCTTGAACGGAACGACTCAAACAGGGTATACGGCGGCCAGCAAGATATCGTATGCCTACCCATCTGCGCTGGGCGAGTGCGGGCAGGCGGTGATCGCGGCCCAGGCGGCGACCGCAGCCGGAACCAGAGTCTTCACTGTGGGCTATGGCTCGCCGACGAGTGGCTGCACGACGGATAAGACGTACAGCGCATACCCAGGGATCAGCCCTTGCACGGCGATGACGAAAATGGCCTCCGCACCGGGGTATTTCTACTCTGATGACGCCGACGGATGCGCCTCGCCCAACCAAACCAATTTCACTCAACTGAAGCAGATATTCACGGCTATTTCGCGAAATCTGACTTCCTCGCGGCTGGTCCCCAACGGCACCACATAGCCGTTAGAAAGCTCACTTGCATCCCGGCTGGTCCGCCCTCCTGGACCGGTCGGGATAATTGTGTTTATAGGGCCTATGCCGCCGCAATCCGCCGGATCAAATCCATTTGCTCATTCCTGCTGGTTGCGCCAATGGTGAAGGCGTCCAGCAATCCCAGTCCCAGCGCGTAGTGAATCGCCTCGCTCTGTCTGTTGCGCAACTCTCCCTGTCCCAAAATCTTCATCCCCACGAGTCCCTTGCCAGCGGCGCGCATCTGTTTCATCACGGCGACCACCGTCGCAGGGTCGGCATCCATATAGGCGCCAATGGGGTTGATGCGCACCAGATCAACATCCACCCAGGGTGAGGCCGCCGCCGCGCGTAGCGCCTCAATGGTGTGGCAACTGACTCCATGCGCGCGAATCACGCCCTTCTCCTTGGCTTCAGAGAGCATATCCATCACGCCCCGATAGCGCGTTGTCCAGTCGGCCTCGGTGGCGCAGTGAATCATGCAGATGTCGATGTAATCCGTTCCCAGTTCGCGCCGCATGCGGTCCAGATCGGCGCGCAGCCCTTTGGGATCGCGATTGTAGCTTTTGGTCATCACCACAACCTTGTCGCGGGGAATATGCTTCAACGCCGATGCAACATACGGCTGGCTGCCGTAGTCGTCGGCCGTATCGAAGAAGCGCAGGCCGTTATCATAGCCGTTGACCAGCAGCGCGGTCAGCGCATCCATGCCCAACCGGGTCTGATCGGATTCCTTGTGGAAGCCGTGCGTACCGGTGCCCATCGCCAGGCGGCTGGTTTTAATGCCCGTCGCGCCCAGCGTAACTGTATCGCTGGCGTTGAATTTGTGTGTCAGGGGCGACGGCTCGGCGCCAAAGGCAAAGCCGGTTGCCGTCATCTTCGAAGCGAGCAACGCCGATCCCAAGCCACGCGCTGCGTTGGAAAGGAACTCTCTGCGTTTCATGGCATCTCCGGGGAACGAGGATACGAACTTGTTTTTCAAGTCTAACCCGAAGCTTCGGCTAATTGCCAGTCGTGCGGCGAATGTCGCTCCGGCTCTGTCCTAGAATGGAAGCATGAGTTCCACGCCAGCGATGGCTCCGCCGCGGGTTCTGTTTGTGGGCCGAAGCACGTATGACGTTCTCTACCGGATCGACCAACTGCCGGCGGAGGACAGCAAGGTCTTTGCGCGTGAGTTTTACGCCGCGCCGGGAGGGCCTGCGATGAACGCCGCCCTTACCCACGCGCGGCTGGGCGGCCATGCGCTGCTGGTGAGCGCCGTGGGAGGCGGCAGGTGGGCAGAGGCGCTGCGGGATGAATTGCTGCGCCGGGGCGTGGATCTGCA
>Ga0181528_10000735_pt1 | contig 21850 bp, 16 predicted proteins | sample PEATcosm2014_Bin_47_FD_119742 | JGI IMG/M metagenome (GOLD analysis project Ga0181528, IMG submission 119742) | Peatland microbial communities from MTU Mesocosm Facility, Houghton, MI, USA - PEATcosm2014_Bin10_10_metaG | ecosystem: Environmental > Terrestrial > Soil > Wetlands > Peat | place...
ATCAGCGGGAGCGGATACATGTCGTCGCTGTAGGGAACGCCATAGAAAGAGTCGAAGCCGCGGCTGGTTGGCAGGTACTCTTGCTTGTCTCCCAGGTGCCACTTTCCGATGGCCATGGTGCTGTAACCGGCGGCACGAAAGAGATTCGAGGCCAGCGTTTCATCCAGGGACGTTCCACCCGGTGAATTCGGCCCAAACGCTCCGGTGGTATTGCTGCGGTGACCGTAGCGCCCCGTGAGCACAGCGGCTCGAGAAGCCGAGCAGATCGGATGAGCGGAGTTGTATCGAGTGAAGCGTAATCCATCCGCAGCCATGGCATCCAGATTTGGAGTGGGCAGTTTCGAACCGTAGCTGCCCAGGTCTCCATAGCCAAGGTCGTCGCAGATCATGAAGATCACGTTGGGTTGGCTTGGCCGTTTTCGAGGCCGGGCATCGCGTGTGCTGGCGCCGGCGGAAAGTGCAGGCGCCACTGAACCTAGTGCTGGAATCGCCCAGGATGCAGAAAGAGATTTCAAGAAATCTCTTCGATGGAATGGCATGATCTTCAAGCTCCTATTGACGCAGCAACGAGATACTGACCTGCAATGAGAAGACGAATTGACTTAGTTTAGTTCGCGGCGCGTTGACGGTCACTCAGTCCGCATAACGGCGCGCATATGCGGCAGCGCGTTTAGCCAGCAAAGCCTTCCGCTCGGCCGGGGAAACCCGCGGCAGCGCGGGGTCAAGATCGGCCACCTTAACCAGCCGGACCGATCGCACGCCTTGTGCATGCGGATCGAGCATCTCTGGTAGCTTCTGCCAGCGGACAAACAGCGTGCCCTCGTGCAGTCCCGTTGTATCCAGCCAATTGGACACGCCTGGATCTTTCGGCGCCACCACGAGCGTCAGGGTGCCGTCGGCATTAGGCATTGCCTGCGACAAATTCAGCGATGCCGTATGGTGCAGGTAGTCGAGCGAGCTGAGCCAGCCGCTGGCCAACTGCACAGCCAGATACTTGGCGCCGATTGGGTCGAGAGTCAGCACGAGCGCCTCATCATCAGCCAACTGAAAATGACCCGACGACGACAGGCCCCATCGTCCACCCTCGCGAATCTTCGGGGAAGTCAAAGCGTCCGCGGGGCCCTGGTAGAAACCGGGCGAGTTGGCGAAGCCTCCACCTTTGGCCTGAACAATGCGCGGAGTGATTTGGCGGATCAAGTTAAGAGCCTCGTTTGCCAATGTGGCGTCATCCGCCTGTGCGGCAGAGGCTGGCCCATCGAGTTGCGTCAATTTCATGCGGTACGGTGACTCATGGCTCCAGTCCTGGATGGTGTCGCGGATCAAAATGAAGTGCGCATCTTTCGTGGTGGTGATGTGATTCGCCTTCCCTTCCGCAGGCTCCGGGCCAATGGTCAACGTGAAGGAACCATCGGCCTCGGTGTGAATGTCGTTATCCAGCACCTCCTGGATCACCATGCTCCACCCGTCCTCTCCCGGCAGCGCCGGCAACAATTGAAGTGACACTTGTGTCGGCGCCGCTCCGGCCAGGTGGGCAGTCAAACGGTAGTGATGAAGGTTGTCGACCGGAAAAATCCGAAACACATTGTCCACGTTGGGCATCAGAACTTTGCTCGTGGGCACTGCAATCCCTGACCAGGTGTGAGCGGGCGCCCAAAGCCATTGCAGGCGCGCACGCGCCGGGTCGCGATTGATGGCGTCGAGCACGCCGGCATAGACGACCTCATTTACTGCTCGCTGCAGAATGGCTTTCCCCTCAGCGGTTTGCGCATACGGATCGGCCGCAAACGCCTGAGCGACCAGCGACTCTTGTGCCTTGACTGCCGGGCAGGCCAGCACGCGCAACGATTGCTTATCCAGTGCGCGCTGATCAGTGGTGGCCAGAGGCGATTGGGCGGAGGCTGCCAAGGCGCCGGTCATCATAAGAACTGCCACCAGCGCAAGCAGGGAACTAGGCATCATCGAAATTTCCTTTCTTGAATTCACGTGGTCGCAAGCCGTGCGGCAAGGCTTGCAAAAGCCACTGCCTGTAGTGTCGCCAGGATTACGTCAACCGCCTCCGGCCAGCGGTCGGCCGGATTGTGGAACAAGGGATTGTCGCCCTGCAAGGAGAGATAGCGGCCGTGGCGATGGAAAATGGTCCCGGCCTCGCCTCCTGGCTCGGTTCCGGGCGGCACAATCTGGCTCGGAGCAAGCCCTTGCTCGGCTAGTGCGGCAGTACCAAGAGACTGCGCCTCGGCGTCTACCGACTGCAGTCGGATTTGGCGGCCAGCGCCGATGTTTGCGCCAAAGTGCAGCCACAGCTTTGCCTGCGTGGCAAGCTCGGCACGATGCTCCAGGTAGGCATCCAGCCCGATCTGGCCTAATTCGTGCCCGCTGGAGGCGAGGAAATAAACATCCCGAACCGGCTTCGTAGCCGCGATAGCCCGCGCCGTTTCCAGCCACGCGGCAATGCCGCCCGTTCGTTCCCCAGCGCATGTCCACCAGCCACTGCGGGGAGTCATCACCGCAAGGGCCGCAGCACCAGAATCCTTCCCTGCAATCTTGCCCACCACGTTGAAAGCATCCGCCGCAGTGCGGGTGGCCGAAGCCACCAGCCGCACCGATGCACCGGCGGCAGCTCGCTCTTTCAGCCAATCGGCCTCAACACTCGATACCTGTAATGCAGGCACTCCGGCAGGATTCAAAAAGCGCGCCGCATTGATGAGAGACAGGCCCGGTCTCCCGCCCCGAGTCACAATCACCAACGCCTTATGCTGTCCGTCCAGTGCCTTGCGTAGTGGGCTTGGCCGATCGGTGCTGTCCGACGATGAGCCATCAAACAACCCGATCTCGGCATCGCTGCCCAAAGGGCCGAGACGGCCGCTCACTCCAGCGGACTCTGTAAAGCCTGCATCGAAGAGCGGCACGCCGCCAATCCGCCGCCCATCGATATCGAGAAACGTTTCATCCAGGTCGATGCGGTTGATGCGAAACGATTCCAGCTTCGCCTCAACCCCAGCCAACCGTAGCTGGCCGGCAAGCCAGTGCGCAGATTGTCCGTCCACTTCGGTCGCGGTGCGATGGATCCCCTGCGCGTCATAATCGCGGACTACCTGAGCTACACGCAGCTGTGCAGCCGCCTCTTCGGGATTTGCCAAGGCAGCTCCAGCTCGAAGCGGCCGCGCCGCATACGTCAAACCCAAGACTCCAGAAGAAATCAGCAGACGACGACGGGTGAGCATGCCCAGCACCTCATATCTTCAAAACCTGAAACGGATAGCTGCCTGTCACAAGAAGCGCAAAGATCGGAGTCGATGTCTCATTGCTTCTGCGCAACCTGGATCGCTCTCGATTGTGGAGAAGTTGCCTTGCCCGCAAGCAACCGCTCCACCTGGGCTGTCACTTCAGACTCGAGGGCATGATTGTCTCCGCCTGTTGCCGGACCCGCGTATCCTGTGTGAATTGCTTTCACCAGTCCGTCTTTCCCAACGAAGAAAGTTGTCGGCCAGCAGTCAAGGTTCTTCACGTGCGGAAACCGCTCACTCAATTGATCGGGCGTCCCCGCGAGCAACACTGGATAGGTAATGCCGTAGCGCCGAATCACCGCGCGCAACCGCACAGGATCCGGCAGTTGCGAAGACTCCTCGAAACTGAGCTCCACAATTTCAAGTCCACGGCTGTGATACTTGCGATAAAGCTCTTCAAGAAATGGAGCTTCATCCTGGCAGTTCGGGCACCAGCTGCCTCCAATCGAAACGATGAGGGCCTTGCCCGCAAATTCGGAGTCCTCACTCGAAACCAACTTGCCGTTGAGATCGGGAAAACGGAACTTCAGCGGCTCATCGGGACTCTTCAGGTACGTGTGATGCAGCGGGTCGTCAGTGTTTTCCAGGGCGACGGTCTGCACAGGTGAAGCACGATGAGCCGTAAAAGTCTGAATCGCCCCGCCGTGCGCTGCCGTCTCTACTTGAAGTGTTCCGTCGGGCTGCGGGCGCAGCACAACAAAATTCGGGCCAGCCGCCGTAAAGTGGCTCACTGTAAAGGCGCCATCGCGCCAAATGCCATACAGATTGCCGGTGTCGCCATCAATCCGTTCGATCACCGCATTCACTGAAGGCCCGACTTGCCGAATCCGAAGCTTCCAGGTGTGCTCTCCCTTCGCTCCATTCTCGACGGCAACATCCCATTGAGCGGCGAGGTGGGGCGGGTTCGCATCCGCAACGGGCAATTTTCCATGCAATGCAGCCGTCACAGGCACACTGTGCCCGCGGCCTCCAAAGGTACCACTCAGGGTCCCATGTTCGAGCGTGGCGTCCAGTGTATTTGCGTAGTAATCGAAATGGAGAGTCAGATGCCCATTGGCATAGCTGCCGCTCGAAGCCGCGGATCTCTCTTTTCCGTTGATCAACGCAGCCTTCACCTGGTCGCCGTTTCCCGCAATTTCAAGGCGGAAAGGAACATCGTGCGAGTTCAACTGCGCTGCGCCGATCCACGTGCCCGCCGGCGAGTCACTTGCAACTGCCTTGCCGGCGGAGCCTTGCGCCCACAAAGCCAGCGTGGAGCAAGTGAGCAGTGCGCCAGTGACAACGACGGAAAACAGCGACTTTGAACCTTGGATGACCATGGGCAAAACTCCTTCAGCGGATAACTTCTGCATGGATGACCGGGGACGGCATCGAAGTCGGCTCATTTGAGCCGGAAGAAGACCTTACAGAGGAAGGGAAGAACGTTGCTTCAACAACAGGAACTTGCCGGCGTCTTGGAGGGCGCCAGACAAAATACGGTCCAGTGGAGCGTCGTCATATTATGAGCCTAGCACCGAACGGAGATTGTCCGCAATACGCGGCAAAGCCCATTCGCCGCATTCCTTCCCGAGAGAACGGCTAGCGCAATTTCTATCGGTTTGCACAATTATTTCTGTCTTTATACGATAGGCACATGCCCACCAAGCCATCCCCGGCTGAACCGGCCTCTCTCGTGGAGAGCCTGGCTGAGTTTCGCTTCGAGCTGAGAAGATTTCTTCATTTCAGCGAGGAGGCTGCGTCCGCAGCCGGCCTGCAACCTCAGCAGCACCAGCTCCTGCTTCAGGTTGCCGGCGCGCGAGCAGGCACGACAGTGACGATTGCGTACGCTGCAAAGCGGCTAAGGCTTCGCCACAACAGCGTGGTAGAGCTGGTGAATCGCTCGGTGCTCGAGGGGCTGCTGGTGCGGGCGCAGGACTCCGGCGATTTGCGGCGGGTCTTGCTGCAGATCACGCCGAAGGGCAAGAAGGTTTTGCGGGCGCTTTCCATTGCTCACGCACGGGAACTCACTGTCCTGGCCCCCAAACTCGCGTCGGATTTGCAGCGCATCAGTTCTTTTCAGCGCAAAGCCCTGTAACCCTTCGCTCTAGGGGAGTGCCTCCCAGGGACACAACGAACTCTCAAGGTTGCAGCGTTCTGATAAGAAACAAATCTCGATTACGCCGCCAGTGGGGTGATCTGCACGTCGAATCCGAGGTTGTGCAGGCGGTTGACGAGTCGCAGAACGTGTTTACCTTTGGCTCGGTCGTCGAAGTGATTTGGGCCGAGATCCTAGAACGTGCCGTCTTTGAGCATGTGGTAGGCGGCGGTGAGCATGGAGGCGGCAACCGCTCCGATGGCCTTTTTGGCGCCGCGCTTGGAGCGGATGCGCAGGTACTGGGTCTGAAGGTAACTGTTCTTCTTCCGCGAGGCCGCCCAAGCGCATTGAATCAGAGTCGTTTTCAGCCATGGCGCGCCCTTTTTCATGCGGTTGCTGCGGCGCTTGCCGGCGCTTTCGTCGTTCTTCGGGCAGAGTCCGGCCCAGGAGATCAGGTGGCCCGCGGTTGGAAAGCGGCTCATGTCGATACCTATCTCTGAGACCAGCACTTGGGCCGAGAGGGCGCTGATGCCGGGGATGGTGCTCAACAGTTCGATGGCGGCGCGAAAGGGTTCGACGTTGGTGTCGACCTCCTCGTCGATGCTGGCAATGGCCGCATCGAAGGCGTCGATCTGGTCCAAATGGAGCTTGAGCAGGAAGCGGTGATGCTTGGTCACGCGGCCGCGCAACGAGGCCTCCAGCTCGTCGGTCGAAGCATGAATGCGCCGGTGGGCCAGCGATGCCAGGGCTTGGGGCATGGTTTGGCCGGCGATTAAGGCCTCGATGATCCTTCGACCGCTGAGGCCCAGGATGTCAGTGACCACCGAATCGAGCTTGATGTTGGCATCCTCCAGCGTTTTCTGGATGCGCTGAACGTGGCTGGACCGTTCACGCACCATTTGCTTGCGGGTGCGCAGCAGGTCGCGCATCTGCTGGGTCGGTTCGTCGGGCACGAAGCTAGCCCGGATCAGTCCATGGGCCATCAGATCGGCCAGCCATGTGGCGTCGTTGACATCGGTCTTACGGCCCGGCACATTCTTCACGTGGGCCGCGTTGGCCAGGATCAACTCGAACTCGCCGTCGGACAAGATGTGCCAGACCGGCTTCCAGTAAACGCCTGTCGCTTCCATGGCGATGTGCGTCGCGCCTTGATCCGAAAGCCAATTGGACAAGGCCATCAGTTCCTGGGTTGTCGTCTTAAAGGTCTTGACTACGGTCGTGACCTTGCTGTCGGCCATGTGGCGAACACAAGCCACTACCGAGTCCTTATGCACATCCAGGCCGGCGCAATGCGCGTGCAAAACTTCCATCTCTCCCCCTCATGCGCCGCCAGCGTGGAACCCCGTTCAAAGGAATCTGAAAATCGTGCTCCGGGGCTGATGCTCAGCCCGTGGCACAAGCGGGGGTGCTCAAGGGTTCCGGGTCCGACTAGAAAACGGGCTGTGAGCACCAAGGAAATACCGACCTCTGTGCCGGCCGCACAAGAAAACTCTATACGATACCGCAAACCGTTTCATGCGCGGCGGGTCGGAAACACCGGTGGGAGACTTGAAAGAAATCGACATCGAGACTTGACACGACTCTCTGGATATGTCTTAATACGATATATGCAGAAGTCGATGTACTCCCCGGCAAACCCAATGCCCGCTTCCGAGCACACCCCCTGCTGCTCGTGTTGTTGACCCTGCATATTTCCTCGCATAATTCACGGTAGCCTTGGCCTGAGCCGTCTTTCCGGTTACGTTGTGGCGTGCATGTGTCGCGACAGACTGAAGTCGGCAGCATTCGCCTGAGGAACCCCATTTAATTCTGAGCGCAATTGCCATTGAACGGCTTTGTGTGCGCAGACGTACGCTGCAAAACATCACGAAGATGCGCTTGTCCACGACACAAGATGCATCGACTTCGGGACGCCGTACACCTGCGCACACAAAGCCGCTCAATGGGAACCCCCAGCCTTAGGCAGTTTTTCGCGATCCGTGATGGATCGCATTCATGGAGGCATCAATGTCCGCAGTACGCCTTTCCTTTCGAGCTCTTGCTAAAAGAAGCATTTCATGCTTTCTGGTGGTCCTCGTTGTTATTCTGGCCGCCTCGACTTTTCATGCCCAGATTGTCGAAACAGGAATTATCACCGGCATCGTGAAAGACAATACCGGCGCTGCAATTCCAAATGCTCACGTGGATGTGCTGAACGCCAATACTGGTCTGAAAAGCAACACCAACTCTGATTCGCAAGGAATCTTTGTTTCCCCGCCACTGCATCCCGGCGACTATAGCGTCGTTGTTGAGGCTCCGGGCTTCAGCAAGGTGGTTGAGCACGTCAGGTTAGAAGTCGGACAGCGTGTCAATGTCGATATCACTCTGGCCGTGGGCACCAATGCCGAGACCATCGAGGTGCAGTCAACGGGCGCAGCACTGGAAACAGAGAGTTCGAGCGTTGGCAATCTCCGCACCGAGCAGGCGGTCAAGGACCTTCCCTTGAATGGCCGTAACTTCGCGGAACTTCTGGGCCTCGGCGCGGGCGTTGTCCCGGCCCAAACCCAGCTGGCCAGCGTTCCCTATATTCAACAACGCGGGCCGGCGGCCTATGCCTTCAACGGCCTTCGCTATCAGGAAAACCACCTGCTTCTGGACGGTATTGGAAGCAACGATAACCACAACGGACTCGGCGTGGTCATCTTCCCGCCAATCGATGCCGTGCAGGAATTCTCGGAGGAAACTACGGACGCCGATGCACGCTATGGCCGCGGGAGCGGCGGCACCATCAACCTGGTTTACAAGTCGGGAACAGACAAGTATCACGGCGAGTTATTTGAGTTTCTCCGCAACTCGGCGCTGGATTCCAGAAACTATTTTGACACCGCGGCCAAGCCGCCATTCAAGATGAACGAGTTTGGCGCAACTTTCGGCGGCCCGCTTTTCTCCAGAAAAAGCCCCAAGACCTTCTTCTTCGGGGATTACTCTGGACAGCGTACCAACCAGGGACTGACCTATGTGTCCACCGTTCCGGATTTCACTTTGACCTCCACAGGCTACGACTTCTCCGCTTATGCGCAAGCAATCAAGAACCCCCATACTGGAGTTCCGTACGCCAAGAACTTCATTCCGCTGGGCGATGTGAATTCGACGGGCGCGAACATTCTGAATCTCTACCAGAAATATGCGTCACCCAACATCAAGGGCGCGACGACCGCCAACAACTTTCTTTATAACCCGGCCCACACAGAAATTGAGGATGCCTTCGACGTAAGGGCTGACCATCAGTTCTCGAATGCGGATAGCGGCTTCCTCCGCTATAGTCAGGCGCGAGACGACATCGGCCAGCCCGGCATCCTGCCGACTCCGTTGGTGGGAGCCGTCATTAGCGGTCCTGCGCAGGATCCTTCGCATCAAGCAGTTCTCAGCGAAACTCACATCTTCTCTCCCACCACGCTCAACACGGTTCGATTCGGGTGGTCTCGATTGTTTGTCTACGTTACGAACTTCGACGCGGGATTGAATCTTCCCACACTGCTCGGCATCCCCGGCGTAGAGGTTCCGGGCGATCCCAAATCCGATGGATTGCCGGTTATGACATTCAAGGGCTACACGTCGATTGGGGACCCTGCAAATAGTCCCACACAGATCGGAACGAACAATTATCAAACCGACGACAATGTGAACCTGGTCTGCGGCAAGCATTCGCTGGACATAGGCGTGGAATTCGTTCGCCTGCAGTACGACATGTTCCAGACCAACGCAGAGCACGGCAGCTTGACCTTTGGCTCAAACTACAGCGGGCTGGCTTGGACCGACCTGCTCTTTGGCGCGCCCACGAGCGGCACCTACGTGTTCCAGCACGGCACACGCGGCTTCCGGCAATCCGACCTGGCTTTTTACGTGCAGGACAACTTCAAAGTCAACAACAGACTCACCGTCAATGCGGGTGTTCGTTATGAGAACTTCCTAGGCTGGCCGTGGACCGAAGTCAATAACAAGATGTATGCATTTGTCCCTTCCATCTCGACGACTGCCCTGGAACAGGTGGGAACGCAAAGCATTCCGAGAAGTGGCGTCAAGAACAACGAGCTGAACTTTGCGCCACGTGTGGGTTTTGCCTACCGGATCCGTTCCAAGACTGTCTTCCACGCAGGTTACGGCATTTACTATTCTGCGCCGAACGTCACGAATTCGTCCGGTTTGTCGGTGAACGCCCCAGGAGAGGACTACTGGGCTTTCAACAACTCGTCTTCGTATGGAGCCGCCGCCCCAAACGGCAGTGCTTTCAACTATGTTTCAAATGGATTCGTTCACACCCAAGCTACTTCCGCCAGCGCTTTGCCGTCAGGACTGCCGCTCTATGCCACCAACTTGAATGCCAATACGCCCTATAGCGAGCAATGGCATGCGACCGTCGAGCAGGAGATCCCCTATTCGACCGTCCTCAAATTCGCGTATGTAGGAACCAAGGGAGTCCATCTGGACGATATGGTGGATATCAACGCAGGCTCGCCGGGCACGACGAACGTTGCGGCAAACCGCCCTTACCCTTTCTTCTCTCAGATCAATCAACTTCAGACCAACCAGGTTTCCAACTATAACGCGCTGCAAGTGACGGCTGAGCGCCGCGCGCATGGCCTGAGCTTTCTTGCCTCTTACTCCTACAGCCATGCTCTCGACGAAGGCACCGGCAGTCCCGGCGCAGTGGTTAATCCCTACAATATCCGTGCCGACTATGGAGATTCTGACTTGAATATTCCCAGTCGGTTTGTAGCCAGCGCGAACTACGAACTTCCGTTCACGGGCCACGGGATACTGGGACATTTTGCGCGGGGATGGCAACTGAACGCCATTCTGAATTATTCCGATGGGCTTCCATTTTCCGTTACGTCAAGCAGCGGTGTGGGGGACAGCCTTACGCCACGCGCGCAACTGGTCCCTGGGCATGGCAACGGATCGCTCCCAAGCAGCAAGCGCACGCTTTCGAAGTGGTTCGACACCTCAGCGTTTGTGAGCATTCCCTTAACTGGGGCGCTTGCCAATGGGCAATGGGGTAACTCCGGTCGAAATATCCTTCAGGGTCCGGGTACGAAGAACGTGGATTTCTCAGTCTTCAAAAATACACATCTGACCGAATCGAAGGTCTTGCAATTGCGTGCGGAGTTCTTCAATCTCTTCAACGCTCCGCAGTTCAATAATCCGTCGGCAGTTGCTCCTACGCCTGCCGCGGGTAGCGCAACCCTGGTGCCGAACATTACTCCCGGCTCAGCATACGGAACCATCTCGTCCGCAGGTTCTCCCACTTCGTTCCAAAGGATCTCGCGCGAGATTCAACTTGCGGCGAAGATCAACTTTTAGGGCCTGTTAACAGAACTGGCGTTGCCATCTTGCCGTGAATCCGGCAGCGTCCTTTTTGGTCCGCACCCACAATGTCAGCCGCGCAGCTTTGCTGCGCGAGTGCATGCTGCTTACCGCTCAAGGCCTTTTCTGGACCTGATCAACGAAAGCCTGAGTACTGCACAGCAACCGGACGGTAAGCTTATTTGTCAGCTAGCGTGCCTCAGTATCTTGAAATGTGTTCACTTTTCGGATTCCGTACACCCAGTAGAAGCCCGCAGGAACCAGAAATACTGTAAGCGCGACAGAGACGAATAATCCCCCCACAAGTGCGCGTGCCAGTGGAGCATATGATTCGCTCCCTTCTCCCAGCTTCAGAGCCATCGGCATCAGTCCGATAATCGTGGCTAGTGAGGTCATTAGAATCGGCCGCAGGCGAACCCTGCAGGATTCAACGATCGCTTCGGCAACGCCTCTCCCTTCGCTGCGAAGGTGATGGGCGAACTCGACGATGAGGATGCTGTTCGACATCGCCACGCCGGCCAGCATCACTACTCCCATAAGCGACATCACATTCATTGTCGTCCCAGTCGAAACCAGCGTCACAAGGACACCGATGATTCCTGGAGGCAAGGCTAGCAGAATGATCAGTGGATCGATAAATGACCGGAACTGTGCAACAAGGATCAAATAGAGAAGAATCACCGAGAGCATGAGTCCGAGACTGAAGCTGCGAAAGGAAGTATGCATGGCTTCTGCGCTTCCATGCACGGTGATCGTCACATTGGGTGGTACCTTTAGCTTGCCCAATATATTCCGGACTTCGTCGTCCGCTCTTCCCAGGTCTTCCGTCGCCGGGCGCACGTAAATGTCCAGCTTGCGGCGAATCTGGTAATGATCGACTTCTGTTGGACCCAGCATCGGTTCAATACTGGCTACCATTCCAAGGCGAGTAGGCTGGCTGACGCCGTCGGCATGCAAGGGAATGGATTCGAGATCCTGTATCGTGCGAATCTGTGTCTCTGGATATTGGACGGTAAGGAAGTAATTGTTGCCGTTCTTGTTATCAATCCACAGGTTGGGCGCGATCATCTGATTGGATGCGAGGGACGTAACCACGTTGTCGAGGACTTCTCGCTCCGTCAGGCCAAGCTTTGCGGCGTGGAGACGATCAACATTCACGCGTAGAGATGGATAATCGAGATCCTGTGGAATAAAAACATCAGCGACCTTGGGTGAGCGGCGCAATTCGTTCGCGATCTGTTGGGCCATAGCATTATCCGCATCAAGATTCGCACCCGAGATCTGGATGTCAATCGGCGCGGGCGCTCCCATATTGACAACCGCATCCACAAGACTTCCGGTTGAGAAATACATGGAGAGTTCCGGCATCTGCTCTGCAAGCACGCGCTTGATTTTTGCGATGTACTCGTAGCTGCCAATGCGGTGGTTGGTGCTAAGGCCTACTTCAACGAATCCCGTATGCATGGCTGCATTGGGTGTGTAGATGGCGGAGAATCCATTGTCCACTCCAATGTTGTCAACGATGATCCCAAGATCTCCCGGCGCAATAGCTCCCCTGATCAGTTGCTCAGCTTTAGAGAATTCCTGCGCTGTAATGTCCAACCGGGTGCCGGAAGGAGCCTTGATATTGATGACGAACTGCCCCGCATCCGTCTGAGGAAAATAAGAGAATCCAAGAAATGCATAAAGCGACAAGCTGAACAGGAACACAATTCCGAAGCCCACCAGAACGCCAACCGGGCGCAACAGCACGCGCTTCACCTGCACCTCGTACCACGCGAGCATTCCTTCAAATCGAGCGTTGAAAGCGGAGTTGAAACGGGATGCCCATCCGGGTCGAGTGCCGCTGAGCGTACGGGCCTCTCCGGAGTCCGTCTCGGACAAGTGCTCGGGATGATTGATCTTTAAATATCGCGAGCAGAACAGGGGCACAACGGTCATTGCCACGACGTAGGACGCGGCCAGCGAAATCACAACAGAAACAGCCATTGCCGAGAAGAGAAACTTGCTGACGCCCTCGAGCAGCGTAACCGGAAAGAAGACGACCGCCGTGGTCAATGTCGAGGCGAGCACTGGAAGTGCGACCTCCCGGCCTCCATTCTCAGCGGCAACATGGGGCGACTCGCCCATCTCGAGGTGACGGTAAATGTTCTCGAGCACCACGACCGAGTTGTCGATTAATCGCGACAGTGCAAGCGCCAGACCTCCGAGAACCATGCTGTTGATGGAAGATCCGTTCATTTGCAGAACGCTGAACTCAGCGAGCACCGAAAGTGGGATCGAGAAGAAGACAGCTACTGTTGCCCGCAGACTTCCCAGGAACACCAGAATCATGAGGCAAGTTAAAAACAGCCCGATCCCGCCTTCATGCAGAAGGGTCTCGATTGCGCTTTTGACGAATCTGGACTGATCGAAGACGACCGTTGTGTGCATCGTCGGCGGTACATCCACCAGGTGCTTGAGCGTGGTGCGGACGCCGTCGACCACTGAGATCGTGTTTGAATTGCCGCCCTGCTTGAGGACGGATAGGTAAACCGAAGGCTGCCCGTCCACGTGCACCATGTTGTACTGAAGGGCGTGAGCATCTTTGAGCTCCCCGACATCCGACATGAGGACAGGGTTGTCGCCGTTCATTTTGATCGGATATTGCGCGGCATCGCTCAGGTTGAACTGCGCGTTCGAATAGATGTCATAGTCGAGATCGCCGATCTTCACGTCGCCGGCAGGCAGAACGAGATTCGACTGATTCAACGCGCGAACAACGTCCATCGGACTCATTTGCCGCGCTTCCAGTTTGTAGGGATCGATGTAAAACTGAATCTGCCGCCACGGACCGCCAAACGGCTGCGGGATCGCAGCTCCCCTGACACCTGCAAGCTGATTACGAACAAAGTTCTGCGCAATGTCCTTCAGTGCTCCATCGGTCATCCCATCGCCATTCATCGTGACTAGGCAGACGGGCAGGCTCGAAGCATCCGACTTGAGAACAACGGGGGGAAAGGTCCCTGGAGGCAAATCCTTCATGTCGGAGACGGCAAGGTTAGCAATGGTAGCGGCATCAGTGTCTGCATTGGTGTCTGGCTGAAAGTAGACGCGAATAATGCTCACACCGTTCAGGGAGCGCGACTCGATGTGGTCGATTCCACTTGCGAGGGTAAAGAAGCGCTCAAGATGATAGGTGATGTTGCCTTCCACCTGCTGTGGTGGCATTCCCGAATAGAATGTGGCGACGATGACGACCGGGACATTCATCGACGGAAACATGTCGACCGGCATTCGCGCAACACTGCTGATGCCGAGGACGATAATCATCAGGCAGGAAACGACAATCAGATAAGGTGTGCGAATTGCAAAGCGAGACATGGGTGAAATCCCTTGTGGTTGCCTTTACGGCTCTTGATGCTCGAAATGCGCCTTTACCTTTTCGCCGTCTTGAAGTCCCGAATGACCTCCCAGGGCTACTTCGTCGCCCGCTTGAACTCCGGCCACTATCTGAACGAATTGTGGATTCTGTATCCCGGTGCTGACGCTACGCACATGAACAATCCCGGCGGAATCGAGTACATAAACCTTGGCTGCTTTGCCTGTGCCATCGACCGCGCTGAGCGGAACCGCGACAGCATTCGGTAGACTGGCAAGGTTCAATTGCACCTGGGCGTACATGCCGGGAATCAGATCGCGCTTTGGGTTTTTCAAATCAACCTCCGCTGTCATCGTGCGTGTGGAAGGCTGCACCCGTTCCGCAAAGCGCGTCACTGTACCGGCGAGGGAACGGTTCACCGCCGGCAGTGTTACGGTAACTGCTTCGTCATTGTGGATGATCCCTACGTAGTCTTCCGGCACGGGCAGCATAAGCCGGAGGATGTCGTCTTCTGCAACGTGGACAACCGGCATGGCCTGCGTATTCGAAGCAGTCCCTGCCTGAATCATCGCGCCGTCGCTTGCAAAGCGCTGGGTCACAACGCCATTCAGTGGCGAGACGATCTTTGTGTATTCAAAGAGAGCGTTCTCGTGGTCGAGTCCGGCCTTGGCAGCCTGAAGGCGGCTTATGGATGCCTGAACATTTTGCTCCGCGGAAGCAACTTGAGCTTCTGCTTCAAGATCTCGTGAGTGCGCGACGTCCACCTCCTGCAGCGGCACAAGACCAGGCTCTTTTTTTGATACGTCGAGGATACGCGTGTAAGAAATATGCGCGATCGACTCCGCGGCTACGGCCCTTTTCCGATCCTGCTCTGCTGCCGATTGCTCCGCGGTCGCAGTTTGGACATCTGCTTTCGCGCGATTCAAATCATCCTGCAACTCAGGAATTTCCAGGACGCAAAGCAGCTGGCCAGCCTTCACATGGTCGCCAATGTCAACCAGCATGTGGCGAATGTAGCCCGCCTCCTTGGCCATGACATCGACTTCGTAATAGGGCTCCAACTCTGCAGTCAACGTCACGTCGTTGCGCATGTCCATTCGCACAGCATGGCCGGCGGCAACCACCGGAACTTCCTGCAGGGCAGCATGCGTGTCGTTCGTGCACCCGGTGCATGCTCCTGCCGAAGCCAGAAGCAGGGCCAGCCACGGATGATGTTGTGCTCGTTTCACTGCCATCGTATCCTCTCAAAAACTTAATACAGATTCCCCACGGCGAATTGGAGGTCCGTCATCGCGCGCAAGTAATCGAACCTTGCTGTAGCAGCGGTGATAAGAGCGGAGGTCTGGTTCAGTTCGGCCTGGTTCAGTTCCACGATGCCCCCGAGGCCGGCGTTGTACCGGGCCTGTGCCAGGCGCATTGCTACATTGGTCTCATCCACCAGGCGCTGGGCCACAGCAATCTGGAGATAGGCGTCCCGGGCATCGGCCCATGCCATGCGCACGTCGCGCGCAATTTCAACTTCCCTGACTGAGGCATCCTTCTCTGATGCCTTTGCTTCGAGCTTCGCGGCGGCGGATCGTGCCGAATACAATCCGCCATTGAAGATTGGTATGTTGACATTCACGCCCACGGCTCCATACTCGTGATGGATCGTCGAATCGTGGATCGGAACCTCGCCACCACTCGCGAGGACATTCACAGTGGGGTAGTTCAGGTCCTGCTCCGCTCGTGCCTGGTGCACCGCTGATTCACTGTGCAGCTTCAACGCCTTCAGGTCCGGCCGATCCGCGATCGCAGCATCTATATAGCCCCGCGGATCGGCATCAGGGGCTGGCGGCATCGGTACTTCACTGAGAGCATAGGTCGCTCCGTCTTCCGCTCCCATCGCGGCGGCAAGCTGTGCCAGGGCCTTTTCGGCATTGCTTTCGGCGCGAACATTCGCTAGTTCCGCTTCGGAAACCAGCACTTGCGCAAACTGCACATCGAGCGTCGATCGCAACTGGCTCTGCGCCAGCGCAGAGAGCTGCCTCAGGGTCGTATTTCTAAATTCCAGCACAGCCTGCGTCGTCTTTCTTACGTTGTCGGCAGCCTGCGCTTCAAAATAGGCTTCATCCAACTGCATCAAGACCAACTGGCGAATGCGCTCTTGGTCCTGCTCCGCTGACTTGGCCTCGAAGCGGGCAGACTGTACCAAGTTTGAAGTATGCCCGAAATCGGTCACCATCTGTACCAGAGAGCCGCCTGCCGCCGCGCGGGTGGAGATACTCGAAGTTGAGACAGCTCCCGCGGCGATCGCACTATCTCCGTTCGTCTCGACTGCTGTGAGGTTTCCAAAAACTTGCGGAAAGTAGGATGCCCTGGACTCCGCAGTTCTCCTGCTCGCTGCTTGTGCTCGAAATTGCTCCGCAAGCAACCGTGGTTGATTCTTGAGCGCAAATCCCTCAGCATCCACCAGAGAAAGGGGGATCGTTTGACTGCTCGCCGCAGCTGTTGATGCGGCTGCAACGCCTGCGGCGCTCTGCGGGGTTTTCGCTATTGGCGCCAACGGAGCAACGGAAACGGATGGCGGGTTGACTGCAGCGGATTGTGCCCTCGCAAGGATCGGGATGGTAGTAAACACTGAAAGGATGAACGTGACTCCACACCGAAACGACCTCATCCGTTCTTGCCCTCGGATGGTCGGAGTTCGCCTGGGTGCGCAATGTGAGCAATCTCCGTCGCTTGCACTTCTATCACTCCATCCGTAACAAGATCGATCAACTGGGGCATCAGCCCGTCCACAATCCCCTTGTCTTCAAGGAACTCAACCCGGATCGGGAGATGTTCGCCACTGCTGCCCGGCGCACCATGCGTGTGAATGCGATGGTGTGACCCAAATCCTGAATGCCCACGTAGCACTGTCGCCCCGGAAACTCCCTGGGCGTAAAGAAAGGAGACAATCTCAAGGTGGAGAAAATCACCTTCAGATGCGGCATCCTCATTCAGATGAATTACGACCCGTTGGGCCGGTCCAGGCTTCAGCATTCGTTCGCGTCCTCTGCCACAGTTTGCGTGTGGCCTCTCACTTTGCTGGATTCACCTGGAGCAGAGCTGTACTTCCGGCATAGAGCTTCAACGTGCGTCCGCGGACCGCGAGCGTAAACGTTCCGCTGCCGTCCTCGCCATTCGCTGGCATGGAGACTCCTCCAAAGCCATACACCCCACATGCGTCCGGAGCGAAAATCGCAACAGATTGTTCCGTACTTGTCCCATCGCAGCGTACCGCGGTTCCAGTGCCAGAAGAATCTGTCGGGATCAGCCTCGCAAACACGCCGTCTTTGCGGTTGTATCCAATCGCGTCGCCATCATCGGATTGAATTCGCTTTTCAAGCGGAGAAAACGATGTCCCTCCAATCAGGGTCATCGTTCCCACGTGGTCCGTGTCGTCCGTGCTGTGGGGATAAGTCGCCTGTTGGGAATCAATGGCGCCTGCCATTGCGCGAACTGAAAGATTAATCGGGATTCCGGCAACGCCCTGCTGTAGTTTGTCGAAATGAATCGAGAGGGTGGACGGCTGCTGGTGGGCATAGGGCGTGGAATCAAATTGAAAACTCTGAGCCGTAACCACGTGACCGACAATCACGGTTCCTTTGGCAATTGCCTCGCCTCCGGGAAGGACAATCACTTGCATTGTCTTTGCGGTTACGGTATCGCCTGGCTTTGCCTTCTTCGCATCCACCGATCGCTCGAAGCGGACCGGAATGGCAGTGGATTGAGGCAGCGGTTGCGATGGCGCCTGTGCCGTCGCTGCATTGGCCGACACACCCAGAGTCAAAATCTCAACGGAAAGCATTCCAACTGTCAGCACAATCATCTTTTTCAATTCAGAAACTCCTCGGTACGCATTACCCGCCTATGTCGCTGATCAAATCACGGAACAACCTTAAGAGTTTCTGAAGTTTGCCTTAAGTGTTGACATTGCCAGGCGGGTGGCACACTTGCTGCGATAGAGTTTGATCATGAGCGGAGTGGCCAGCGACCGGGCGGAGGATGCGTTGCGGATCCTCGTCATTGAAGACGAACGCAAGCTCGCCGAAGCAATCGCCGAAGGCCTGGAAGGCAACGGATACCGGGTCGCACTCGCAGAGTCCGGAGAGGTTGGACTCAGACAGCTGCGCAATGCGGAATTCGATCTTGTTCTTCTGGATGTGATGCTGCCGAAGCAGGGCGGACTTGAGACACTCCGCGAGCTTCGTCGAAGCGGTTTTCGAACACCAGTCCTGATCCTCACATCACGCGGGTCAGTAGATGACCGGGTACGAGGACTCGATGCCGGCGCCGACGACTACCTTGTGAAACCCTTCGCTTTCCCGGAACTACTTGCTCGTGTCCGGGCCTTGTATCGACGGGCGCATCCAACGGCCGTCTCTGTTCTCCAGTTCGCCGACCTGCGGATGGACGTAAGCGGGCGCCTGGCTACCCGCGCGAACATTATCCTTGATCTGACAGGGCGGGAGTTTGACCTTCTCGAGTATCTACTCCTCAATAGCGGGTCGGTCGTATCCAGGGAGATGGTAGCTCGAGATGTTTGGAAGACCACTGTCCGGTACACTTCGCTGGACAACGTTATTGATGTCCATATCGCTCGGATTCGCAAGAAGATCGACGATCCGTTTACGATAAAACTGTTGCACACGGTTCGTGGCCTCGGATTTATTCTGCGCAAGCCAGAGGAGAAGTAGTGCGAGTCCGACCAAGGTACATCCGAGATCGGCTTACGCTCTGGTATGTGGCCATCTTTGGCGTGGTTCTTGGAATTTACATTTTGGGTGCATGCTTCCTGCAATATTGGCAGCTCGGTGAGCAGCTTCACCACGCAGAAATTGAGGACCTCGAGACCGTTGAAGGACTCCTCTATTTCACACCTGATGGTCAGCTGTTCCTGCACGAGAACTACCACAGTCATCCTCAGTCAAAGCTTTTGCTTGATCGATACATGGAAGTACTTGCGCCGGACGGTGAGGTTCTCTTTCGTAACGATAAGCTGCACGGAATGGATCTGGGAGTAGCGCCATCACCACACGAAGGCGAAATCGGCTACTTGGCGCGGAGATTGCGGCTTGCCGATGGAACCCCAATCCTCGCAATCAGCCACATTCACAATCTGCAGGGCCATGCTCTGCTGCTCAGAGTTGCCTATAGCACGGAGCCGATCAGGCAGCAGTTAGAGGAGTTTGTGGGTCTGCTGCTGCTGGCAATGCCGTTTGCCCTGGTGGCAGCCGGATTTGCCGGCTACCGCCTGGCAGGCAAGGCGCTCAATCCGCTGGAGCAGATGGCTCAGCAAACGCTTCGCATTACAGCTCAACGATTGAATGAGCGCATTCCCGTCGAGAATCCTCGAGACGAGTTTGGACATATGGCGCGCGTGCTTAATGGATTGCTTGCCAGGCTCGAGGAATCGTTTGAGAAGTTGCGTCACTTCACTTCAGATGTCTCTCACGAGTTGCGCACGCCGCTCGCCGCGATGCGCAGTGTGGGTGAGGTCGGCCTGCAGGAGGACCATTCCACCGCAAAGTACCGCGACATCATCGGCAGCATGTTGGAAGAGGTGGCGAGGCTTACAGCGATGATTGATACATTGCTGACGATTGCGCATGCAGATTCCGGTGAAATGCGGCTGAATCGCTCCACCCTTACCTTGCGCGACCTTGCTCAGGAATCGGTAACGATTGTCAGCGTACTCGCCGAGGATAAGAAGCAGACAATTTCGATTGTTGGAGACAGTCAATTAGGTCTCTCCGCTGATCGCAGCTTTCTTCGCATGGCGATCCAGAATCTCCTGGACAATGCCGTGAAATATTCTCCATCAGGCAGCGCAATTACTCTTCATCTGCGCGATGACAGGGACACTTTAGAAGGGCCCGCATTTGTGGAACTTGCCATCGAGGATGAAGGCCCGGGAATTCCAGAGGACAAGGCTGTTCTGGTCTTCGACCGCTTCTACAGAGTCGATGAGGGCCGCACGCGGGATTCTGGCGGTGCTGGTCTCGGATTGGCAATCGCGAAATGGGCCGTTGAGGCCCACGGAGGAACGATAACCGTCAAACCTCGCACCCCAAATGGCTCCGTATTCAGTATCCGCTTGCCGGTTGATTCGTGATTGGGTGAGACTTCTGAAATCGGATGCGAAGATCCGTCCCTTGATTTAAGTGGGTTTTCAGAACCGTTCTGTCACAAGTGTTTCGGGTCGAATTCCGGCGAGTGGTGCGTGCTCGTGTTTGGGGCGTCGAAATCCGTAGTTGGATTCTGGCGCATAAAGTAGAGGCTGTTAATTGGACTCTCTTCGCGCCTCGCCTAGGGTTCGCTTACCAGATTGTTCAAAGCAAGTCACAGGGCCGGGATCGGTTTGAGGATGTTGCCAAACGAGAGATGGCCACTGTATCTGGCATCGACACTTGGTGGTACGGACCGATCGTGTGATTGGTGTGTGGTCATCCGCTCGTCAGTCGTATCCCAGTAAACGGCCCTTGGAATGCTACCAGGAATTTCGACGAGAGTTTACGAATCCAGTCCACCGACACGAATACAGGCTTGTTAGACAATTGATCTTTGCGAATTGATGCGTGAGACTTTCAATTGCTCGTCGGCAAGCGTCAACCGGATCAGCGCACGTGTCAACTTCCGAGTTCTGTGCCGATGATCCACGATAAAGTAATTTCCCGTTGCGTACCCTTGAATTCGTCGTCAGTGACCATTCCCCACGATAATGTCAGTTATCGTTGCCTGTCCCTGTCCCAATTCTGGGCAGTCGGGGCTGCATCGGCGCTCCTGCCTGGCAACCGCGCCGATGCCGTCCCGACTGTGAGCGTTTTCGTCACTGCCTGGCCTTAAGTTCTCCCATGCGCCGGCCGATCCACCAGGCCGACATCGAGCACCACACAAAACAGCAGACGAGTTCATGCAGCATCGTGAACGCGCCGGCAGCGAGCGAAATCGCGGCCGTGAGCGCGTGCGATGGATGCCAGTGCGCGCCGACGACGAATCCGATAAGAAACATCGCGGAAGCCCAGAAAAACATCACAACCGGATTGCCGAGACGCACGTTGAGTTTTTCGTTCATGGTTTTCTTCTCCAACAATTGGTGAGGCGCTCTCCAATCCAAACCGCAGCGTGTGTGGGCGTGCGCATTTGGGTGGAGAGCGGGAAGGATGATTCAGGTCGAAAGATGGGCGGCGCGCGATGGCGTGCCGCTCGGTTCGCATTTGTACTGGCTGATTACCGTTCGCGCGGGCCACCGAGCAGCTCCGCGAGTTGTGGTCGCAAATCCGCGAGAAGCCGCAAAAGGGAACGTCGATACTGGATTTCGGTCTCCTCCAAGTCCGCTGCGAAGTAGGCATCAAGCTGCCGGAACCGGTCTTCTGGCAGAAGGCTTCTTGAGTCGGCCACCGCCGCGAGGAGAAGCTCCTGCTCGAGGTCGCTCGTTGAGAGCCAGTCAGGCGCTTCGTAATGAATGGGCTCTCCGGCTGCGCCTGGATTGCTGCGTCGTCGCTGGTTTTGGTCGTTGGACATTTGTGCTCCTTGTTTTGCCGCAGGCAAGCAAAGGGCAGGCGTGCGCCTGCCCCTTTGCTTGCCTGCGGCCATGGTGGGGGTGTGAATGTTGGGAGATTGGTTCTGGCCGAGGTGGCAACGGATGTGCCAGAGCCGAGCCATCAAAGCGCGATGCGATCGTTTACGGCGTGTTGGATTTGCTGCGTGCTGTTGAGATAATGTGCCGTGGTGGACAAGTCCTCGTGCCCCAGCAGAGCCTGA
>Ga0181528_10000738_pt1 | contig 21808 bp, 19 predicted proteins | sample PEATcosm2014_Bin_47_FD_119742 | JGI IMG/M metagenome (GOLD analysis project Ga0181528, IMG submission 119742) | Peatland microbial communities from MTU Mesocosm Facility, Houghton, MI, USA - PEATcosm2014_Bin10_10_metaG | ecosystem: Environmental > Terrestrial > Soil > Wetlands > Peat | place...
GCGGCGAGAACCCCCGCCGCCGAATCCTCGAAGACGAGGCAGTCTCGCGGGTCGACGTGCAAAGACGAAGCGGCACTCAAGAACACCGCCGGGTGAGGTTTGCCAAAGAGTTCGGACTCTGCCGACTGTATGACGGCAAAACGCCCGCGCAGGTCGAAATGATCGAGACACCGGTAGATCAACGTCAATGGTGTGGAACTTGCGAGGCCGACCGGTCCGCGTGCACTCGTGAGGTCAAGGGCGCGCACGGCGCCCGGTAAGAGTACGCCTTCGCTCTCCACGAGTTCGCCGACGCGATCAAGTACTTGGCCGACGACCACCTCGGGACTCGGCGCCGCCCAGGGATATCTCGAATACCAGTGGTGCACGACCTCCACGACGAACATGCCCTTGGTCGAACGGTCCTCCTCGTCAGAGATCGGCACGCCCAATCGACCAAAGATCTCGAGCTCCGCCTTGTGCCACAGAACCTCGGAATCAATGAGTAAGCCATCCATGTCAAAGAGTGTCGCGCGCGCAGTCACTCCGTTACTCTTGCACAACCGCGAACTACGGTAAGCCAATGACGACCGTTCGCAATCTTCACATCAGCGACGCGCGAACCGTCGTCGATCGGATCGTGCATCGCCTGAACGACGACGCCCGGCGCCAGCCCCTGGTGAACCCGCACCTCGACGAAGAGCTGCTTTACGACACGATCCTTCAGGCGACCAGCGCCACGTGGGTCGCGCAAGATGAACGTGGAGTCGTAGGCCACCTCTACGCCGCGGTGCTGGCTGACCCCGTGACGTCGTTTAACGCGTGGACCGGTCCCGACGGCGCGTCCTATGACGACGAGATCATCCTGCATCAGCTCGTGGCGCTCGCCAGTGAGAGCTGGCGGCGCGCGGGGGCGACGCATCATTACTCGTGGTCGCTCGGTGACCCGGATCGGACCGATCCCTGGCGCGCACTCGGCTACGACGCTCGCAGTGTGCGCGGAGTAATGAGGATCGTCAAACGCGACGTGCGCCGTCTGCCCACTGGTGCAGTGCTGCGTCTAGCAGAACGCAACGACGTCGAGCGAGCCCTCGAACTCGATCACGTCATCGACCTCGCCCAGGGCGAACCGAAGGCGACTACGCGAAAGGACCTACGAACAACGCGTCGCGAGTTGCTCGCGTTACTCGAGGATCCCGAAGTTCGACACTACGTCGTCGAAGCTGACGGTCGCGTGCTCGCCCAGGCCATCACGTTCCCCTTACCGGCCCGACGAGGATCGTTCGATGAGACACTGCACCTCAGCGAGGTCGTGGTCGATCCGAGTGAGCAAGGTCAGGGCATCGCGAGCGCGATGATCGACGAGGTACTCGAGCAGGCCAGGCGTCACGGCTTTCGCTACGTCGAGGCGCAGTGGCGCGTGACCAACGAGCAGGCGCGCTCGTTCTGGCCGCGCTATGGACTAACGCCTACCTACGTGCGACTTGGTCGCACGCTCGATTAGGAAAGTGAGGCCTCAATGGCCGCCACCAGCACCGGGTCCTCGGGCGTGACCTGGGGGGCGAAACGCTGGACCGAACCGTCGGGACTCACGAGGAACTTCTCGAAGTTCCAGCGAATGTCCCCGCTGTAGCCTTCGGCGTCGGCCACCTTGGTGAGTTCGGCGTAGATGGGATTGCGCTGCTCGCCGTTCACGTCAATCTTCTCGAACAATGGGAAGGTTACCCCGTAGGTCGTCGAACAGAAGGTCTGGATCTCCTCGGCGGTGCCGGGCTCTTGGCCCAGGAACTGATTGCACGGAAAACCGACCACGGTGAAACCTTTGTCGGCGTAGGTCTTCTGCAACGTCTCGAGTCCCTCGTACTGAGGGGTGAGACCACACTTGGAAGCCACGTTGACAACGAGGACGGTCTCGCCGGCGAAGGGGGCGAGAGAACTTTCTTCGCCACTGAGGGTGTGTACGGGTATGTCGTAAATGTTCATGGAACGAGACTATTGGCGAATTTCCCCCCGGAGGCACCCGTAGGCTTGGCGACATGCTCTGCGTCGTGATCAACGGTGAAAACCTTGAAATGTTCGAGCGCCCCAATCCGAATCCGGGACCGACGGGCGTCATCGTAACGGTGCACTCCTTTGGCATCAACGCCGCAGACCTCATGCAGCGTCGCGGTCTCTACCCGGCACCGGCGGGTTGGCCTGCGGACATACCGGGAATGGAACTCGCGGGCGTGGTGAGTTCGGTCGGTCGTGACGTCCACGAGCCACTGGTCGGTCGTCGCGTCTGTGCGTTGGTGGGCGGCGGCGCCCAGGCGACGCAGTGCGCGGTGCCCTGGGAACACTTGATTTTCGTGCCAGACCACGTGAGCTGGGAGGAAGCGGGAGGATTCGCCGAAGCCTTCACGACGGCCTTTGACGCTCTGGTCGTGCAGGCCGACCTCAAATCGGGCGAACGGGTTCTCGTGAGCGGCGCGGCCGGCGGCGTCGGGACCGCGGCGGTGCAGATCGCCCACGTGTTGGGTGCGCACGTCATCGCCGTCACGCGTACCAACGAACATCACCAAAAGTTGCGAGACCTCGGCGCCGACCAGACGATCATCAGTGACGACGTGACGAGCCTCGAGCCCGTGGACGTCGTCCTCGAGCTTCTTGGTGCGACGAACCTCGAAAAGGCTCAGCACGTACTCGCCCCCTTCGCGCGCGTCGTCGTCATCGGGGTCGGGGGCGGATCGAAGGTCGAGCTCGACCTCTTGAACGTCATGGTCAAGCGAGCCATCATTACGGGTTCGACGCTTCGCGCCCGATCTCGCAAAGAAAAGGCCGCCGTCATCGCCCGGGTCAACGAGACGTTGGTCCCGCTCTGGGACGAGGGCAAGTTACGGGTGCCCAGTGCGGGACGATTCAACTTCGAGGACGTCAACCGCGCCTACAACTTCTTCGCCAAGCCGGGAAAATTCGGCAAGGTCATCGTCTCGATCCGCGAATAGGCATCGAGCCGTGTCCGCAGTCCCGCGCCCGGACGTCTCACGTTGTGATCCTTCGCGACCGGACTACGACGCGATCATCGCGGCCCACGAAGAGGCCGTGGCCCTCGGTGAGCCCACCTATCGTGATCCCACGTCGGGATTGAGCGTGTTGACCGTCGCTACCCACCTCGCACGCGGTTCGTGTTGTGACAGTGGATGTCGACACTGCCCTTACCTCAAGCGCTAAGAACTGGCCACGACCTCATCGTGCTGACCCAAGTGATGCTGATCGATGTTCACCAACAGATAGAAGCTGGCAGCCGCGAGAAAGACCATCAGGGCGCCAAATCGGAAGGCGAGATCGTAACCGTGCACGGCACCGGCGACGCGAACGACACCGAGTGTTGCGGTCGTGAGTCCTGGTCGAAGCGCCGCCGTGACGAAGGCTGACGCGCCGGTGACGTAGATCGTGTTCTGGATCGCGGTACCGAAGGATCCACCGATCTGTTGGGCCGTGTTGAGTACCGCCGACGCGGCTCCCGCGTCGTCGGTTCGCACGTTGAACAGTGCGGTCGAGGCGACCGCGACGAACGTGGCCCCGAGGCCGAGGCTGGCGATGATCATGGCGGGCATGACCCTGGTCAGGTAACTGCTGTTGGGCGCGAGGAACGACAAGAGAAGCAGGCCAAACGCACCCATGAGACTTCCCGCGGTCGCGATCAGACGTGGGCCGATCTTGGGCAGGATCTGGCTGGTCGCCCCCGCGCCCAGGATGACGCCCACCGAGAAGGGCATGTAGAGCAGGCCCGACTTCACGGCCGAATACTGGTGCACGTCCTGGAAGTAGAAGGTCAAGAACAAGAACATGCCAAAGAGCCCCAAGCCCACGAAGACCTGGGACAGATACGAACCGGCCCTCACCCGGTCGGTCAACAGGCGCAGCGGCAACAGGGGCGACTTCACTCTCGATTCGATCTGGAAGAACACGAAGAGCAGCCCGACGCCGAGAGCAATATAGGGCCACGCACTGAGCGATCCCCACCCGTAGGTCGAGGCCTGCGACACACCAAAGACAATGCTCACCATGCCCAGGGTCGCGGTGAGTGCCCCGGGCACGTCGTAGTGCGGGTGGCCCTCGACCTTGGATTCGTGCACGTTGGGTATCGCGAGGAAAAGCGCGATGATCGCCATGGGCGTGTTGACGAAGAGGCACCATCGCCACGACAAGTACTGGGTGAGGAGACCTCCCGCGATGAGCCCGATCGCCGCGCCCACACCCGAAAGGGCTCCGTAGACGCCGAAGGCCTTGGCGCGCTCTTTGGAGTCGGTGAAGGTGATCGAGATGAGCGACAACGCCGCGGGCGCGAGCAGCGCGCCAAAGACTCCCTGCAGGGCCCGAGCACCAAAGAGCATCTGTTGGTTGACCGAGAAGCCACCCAACAGCGAAGCACCCGCAAAGCCGACCAGACCAATGAGGAACGCCTTCTTACGTCCCATGTAGTCGCCCACTCGGCCCCCGAGGAGCAAGAAGCCACCGAAGGTCAACGTGTAGGCAGTGATCGCCCATTGGTAGTTCTTCGGCGCGATCGCGAGACCACCCAGCGCGCGCGGCAGCGCCGCGTGCGGCAAGGCGATGTTGACGATCGACGCGTCGAGCACGACCATGAGCTGCGCGATGGCGATGACCACGAGCGCGAACCAGCGCCGAGGATCAGGGACGTCCGCGTGCACGACGTTGTTCACGACATCATCTGTCATAACCCCCCAGTCGTCACGACAAAACGATAAGCGCTGCGCACCCTGCCCCGGGGGATTACCGGCTTACTTGAAACCAACCAATACTTAGAGAAATGAACGCAGCGCCGTGTACGAGACGCCCAGCGATTCGGCGACGGGCCCGTAGGTCACCGATCCATCGACCACGTTGACCCCCTCGGCCAGGGCGTCGTCGGCGATCACCGCTTCACGCCAACCGTGGCGCGCCAGTTCGAGGGTGTAGGGCAGGGTCGCGTTCGCCAGAGCGTGCGTCGACGTGTGCGGCACGGCCCCGGGCATGTTCGCGACACAGTAGAAGATCGACTCGTGGACTTTGAACGTGGGCTCTGAGTGCGTCGTCGGTCGCGTGTCCTCGAAACAGCCCCCCTGGTCGACCGAGATGTCGACGAGTACCGAACCCGGACGCATCCGGGCCACCAGATCATTCGAGACCAGCTTGGGCGCCTTAGCTCCCACGACGAGCACGGCACCGATCACGATGTCCGCGTCGAGACACGCTTCTTCCAGGGTGAGCGTCGAGGACGCGATGGTCTGTACTCGGCCGTCGAAGTGGATGTCGACTTGACGAAGGCGTTCGAGGTTGCGGTCCAGCACCTTCACGTGCGCGTGAAGTCCCACCGCCATGGAAGCGGCGGCGAGCCCCGCCACGCCCGCACCGATCACGACCACGTTCGCCGGAATCACGCCCGGCACGCCACCTATGAGTGTCCCGCGCCCGCCGCCCGGTCGCATCAAATGGTGCGCGCCCATGAGGGGGGCCATGCGCCCCGCCACCTCGCTCATCGGGGTCAACAGCGGCAGCGAGTTGTCGCGCAGGCGCACCGTCTCATAGGCGATCGCCACGTTCTTCGCCTTGACGAGAGCGTCGGTGCACTCACGTGAAGCAGCCAAATGCAAGTAGGTGAACAGCACCTGGTTCTTGCGAGCCGAGAGACGGTGATACTCCTCACTGACCGGCTCTTTGACCTTCAAGACCAATTCGCTATCCGCCCAGACGTCATCGGCGCTCTTGATAATCGTCGCGCCGTTCGCGACATAGTCATCGTCGCTGATCGACGAGCCGACGCCGGCGCCGTGTTCGATCAGCACTTGGTGACCCGCCTCAGACAACTCCCTCGCACCCGCCGGGGTCAACGAGACACGGTTCTCATCCTTCTTTACTTCCTTCGGAACTCCGATGATCATCGACGATCATCCTTTCGATTGAGTGTTCTGGTACTGCGGAGCTTCTTCTTCGGCCGTGTTCGTTTCACCGGTCTCAGAATTCAATGTTGTGCATGACGTGCTTGACGCGCGTGTAGTCCTCGAATCCGTAGACCGAGAGGTCCTTTCCGTAACCCGAGCGTTTGAAGCCGCCGTGGGGCATCTCGGCGACCATGGGTATGTGCGTGTTCACCCACACGCAGCCAAAGTCAAGGTCTCGGGTGAATCGCATGGCCCGGCCGTGATCCTTCGTCCACACCGATGACGCGAGGCCGTACTCGACGCCGTTGGCCCACTGGAGCGCCTCGGCCTCGTCGCTGAACTTCTGGACGGTGATTACCGGACCAAAGATCTCACTCTGGATCATCTCGTCGTTCTGGTCCAAGTCCGCGACGACCGTGGGAGCGATGAAATATCCCGTGTCGCCCACCCGATCACCACCCGCCGCGATCGAGGCGTGACTCGGCTTACGCGCGAGGATCGCGTTCACGCGTTCGAACTGGTTGACGTTGTTCACCGGTCCAAAAAAGGCGTCCTCGTTGTCGGGCAGTCCTACGACGGTGTTTCGCGCCTGCTCAGCCAGAGCGTCGACGAAGTCGCCGTAGACCCCCGGACCCGCCAGGACGCGTGTCGCGGCGGTGCAGTCCTGGCCCGCGTTAAAGAAACCGGCGATCGCGATGCCCTCGGCGGCGGCGGCGACGTCGACGTCGTCGAAGACGACGACCGGCGCCTTGCCACCAAGCTCGAGGTGCACACGCTTGAGCGTCTTAGACGCGCTGGCGGCCACCTCCATTCCCGCCCGCACCGAGCCGGTCACCGAGACCATGGCGGGCACCTGGTGCTCGACCAGTAGGCGACCCGTGTCACGGTCACCGCAAACCACGTTAAAGACACCCGCGGGGAGGACTTCACCCATCAACTGGGCCATCAACAGCGTCGATACCGGCGTCGAGTCACCGGGCTTGAGGACCATGGTGTTGCCCGCGGCGATCGCCGGAGCCCACTTCCAGACCGCCATCATCATCGGATAGTTCCAAGGCGTCACCGCTCCACACACGCCAATGGGCTCACGCCGCACGTAGCTCGTCATCCCGTCCATGTACTCTGACGCCCCTCGACCTTCTAAGAGACGAGCGGCGCCCGCGAAGAATCGAATCTGATCGATCATGGGAGGAATCTCTTCACTCATCGTGACCGAGATGATCTTGCCGCAGTTCTCCGCCTCCAGTGCGACCAGTTCCTCGGCGTGACTCTCTAGGAGGTCGGCGATCGTAAGGAGCGCCAGACTTCTCTGCGAGGGCGTGGTTCGCCGCCACGACGTGAACGCCTGGGCGGCTGCTTGCACCGCGTGATCCACGTCGGCCTCATTGGAGATCGGCATCTCGGCGAGCGGCTGTCCGGTGCCCGGATTAATCAATTCGACGTACTTGCCACTCTTGGGAGCAACTGATTCGCCGCCGATGAAGTTGGACAATCGACGCATACACATCCTCCAGGGCGCGGCGAACTTACGCTCGCGCTCTCAGCCACTCTGCCAGAGTTTTGCAGGGTTCTGCAAACCAAAAATAAGAAAAAGAGCACAGATTTAACAATTCACGCCTCGATTCGTCATATTTGGTCCCTATAATGTCTTTATCCGCAGCCCCCACGCCATCGGCGTCCGGGCGGGGAGCGACCAATGTCAGGCACAAAACCACAACCAAAGAGTACGAAGAGCGCAGAGCGATCGAACTTGGAGCTGGTCTCGGCCCCCAACGGCATCGACGCCCTTGATCGACAGATAATCGGACATCTCCAGCGCGACGGCCGAAAGCCCTACGGGGCCATCGCCGACGAGGTTGGACTCTCCGAGGCGGGTGTCCGCCGGCGCGTCCAGCGACTTCGCGACGCGGGTGTCATGCAGATCGTCGCGATCACCGACCCCCTCCAACTTGGCTACGGCCGCGAAGCCCTCATCGGCATTCGGGTCCACGGGGACGTGCGTCTCGTCGCCGACAAGGTGGCCGCCATCGAAGAGGCCAATTACGTGGTCATGACCGCCGGCAGTTTTGACATCATCGCCGAAGTGATCGCCGAGGACGACAACGCGCTGGTGCACCTGTTGAACGACTCCATTCGCAGCATCTCGGGTGTAACCGAAGTTGAAACATTTCTGTATTTGAAGCTTTCAAAGCAGACCTACGCATGGGGGACCAAGTGACGATTGACGAAATCTATACCGACGGCATCACGATGAGTCATGGAGAAAACGCGAGCCATACGTACTCGGAGCGCGCCCGTCGTCACCTGTGGCTGCAGATGTCACGCATGGGCGCGTACACCGAGAACAAGGAAATACCGATAATGGTTCGCGGCGAAGGTACGCGGGTCTACGACGCCAACGGCACCGAGTACTTCGACGGCATCTCGGGGCTCTTTACGAACGCCCTCGGCCACGGCCGACGGGAGATCGCCGAAGCAGCCGCCGAACAGATGAATACCATGGCGTTCTTCCCACTTTGGACCTACGCGCACCCCAAGGCGATCGAGCTCGCCGAGAAGCTCGCGAGCCTCGCGCCGGGCGACCTCAACCGGGTGTTCTTCACCACTGGTGGCGCCGAAGCGAACGAGAGCGCGTGGAAACTCGCCCGCCAGTACCACAAGATGCGAGGCGACACCGACCGCTACAAGGTCATCAGCCGCGACATCGCCTACCACGGCACCACGCTGGGTGCACTGACGATCACGTCACTGGAAAGCTATCGCCAACCCTTCGAACCACTCGTCCCCGGTGCCATCAAGGTGCCCGCCGTGAACTTCTACCGCGCCGAGAAGTACGCGGACGACTTCAAGGCCTTCGGTCTTTGGTCGGCCCGCCAGATCGAAGAAGCGATCCTGCGCGAAGGACCCGAGACCGTCGCCGCCGTGTTCCTCGAGTCAGTGCAGAACGCGGGCGGATGCTTCACCCCGCCCCCGGGCTACTGGCAAGAGGTCCGATCGATCTGTGACCGTTACGGCGTCTTGTTGGTCGCCGACGACGTGATCTGTGCCTTCGGACGCCTGGGTACCTGGTTCGGTGCCCAAAAGTACGACTACGTGCCCGACGTCATCACGTGCGCCAAGGGCATCACCGCGGGTTACGCCCCGCTGGGCGCCATGATCGTCTCAGACCGGATCGCCGAACCGTTCCAACACGACGACAACTCCTTCATCCACGGCTTCACCTGGTCGGGCCACCCCGTCTCGTGCGCGGTCGCGCTGGCGAGTATCAAGATTCTCGAAGACGAGAAGGTCCTCGAGAACGTGCTCTCGAATCAGGACTACTTCCGCGACCAGTTATGCGCACTGAAGGACCTGCCGATCGTCGGCGACGTGCGAGGCACTGGTTACTTCTGGGGCGTCGAACTGGTCAAGGACCAGACCACCAAGGAGACGTGGGCCGGCCGCGACGCCGAGCGCCTGCTGCGCGGCTATGTCTCGCCCGAGATGTTCCGCCGCGGACTAATCTGCCGCTCGGACGACCGCGGTGACCCCGTCGTGCAGCTGGCCCCGCCGTTGATCTCGACGCGCGAGGACATCGACCTCATGGTCGGGATCTTGCGCGAAGTCTTCACCGGAGCCTCGAAGTTCGCCTGATCATGCGACCACCACAATCCTTGTGGTGGTCCTCCCTCGACGAACCAGTCGAGGCTCGCCCTTCGCTCTCGAGCGACGTGGACGTGGACGTCGCAATCGTGGGTGGGGGCTACACGGGCCTGTGGACGGCGCGCGAACTGCAACGACGCGACCCGCTGCTTCGGATAGCCATTCTCGAGCAATCCGTATGCGGGTTCGGCGCCTCGGGGCGCAACGGCGGATGGGCGTCGGCGCTCTATCCCCTCGGAGATGACACGGTCATCCAACGTCACGGGCGCGACTCCTACGAGCACCTACGCCTCCTGCTGCAGCGAGCCGTCGACGATCTCGGCGAGAACATCCGCGAGGACCGTATCGACGCACATTTTGCCAAAGGTGGTTCACTGACGTTCGCCCGGAACAAGGTCCAAGTGACGCGACTACACGAGCACGTCGCCGCCGCGCGAGACCGAGGTGTCGCAGAAGGCGAACTGTGTTGGCTCGACGAACACGAGCTCTATCAGCACGGCTACGTGGCGGGGGCGCTCGGCGCAACCTTCAGTCCACACTGCGCTCGACTGAACCCGGCCCGACTCGCTCGAGGACTCGCCGACGTCTGCGAACGTCTGGGCGTCTCGATCTACGAGAACACCGCCGCGACGAGAATCCTCCCTGGCTCGTCACGCCGTCGCGCTCGGGTCGTCACCGTCGGCGGCACCCTGAGCGCGAACGTCGTCGTTCGCGCGACCGAAGGATTCACCTCCACCCTGCCTCGAGAACGGCGAACGGTCGCTCCCTTGTACTCATTGATGATCGCGACCGAGCCTCAGTCGAGCGCGTTTTGGCGTGACGCCGGCTTTCGACACTACGCAACCTTCGCCGACGGGCGTCACAACATCATCTACGGTCAGCGCACGGCCGACGACCGCGTCGCCTTTGGGGGTCGCGGTGCGCCTTACCACTTTGGTTCGAGCGTCGAAGAGCGATTTGACGCGGACCGCAAGACCTTCCACGCCCTCGAACGTGCCCTCCGCGAACTCTTTCCCACCTTCACCGGTGCGATCACGCACCGGTGGGGAGGACCGCTCGCGCTACCGCGAGACCGCGAACCTTCGGTCGTGTTCGACCACCGCACTGGTCTTGCGGCGGCGGGAGGTTACACGGGCGACGGCGTCGTCCTGAGTCGAGTCTGCGCGGTCGCGCTCGCCGATCTCATTGCCGCGCCCGATTCGGTGACCGACCACACGACTCTTCCGTTCGTGCACCACCAATCACGAAAGTGGGAGTTCGAACCCTTACGCTGGCTCGGTATCAACGCGGGACGGACACTCGCCGCACGAGCCGATCACGTTGAACACGAGGGACGTGAATCGCGCGCGAGCGCGATGCTCAGTCGCCTGTTGGGCGAATGATCAGCGCAGAATGTTAACGGCGCGCGCCGCCACCACGGCAATCGTGATCAGTGACACTACCGATTCCAGGGCGAAGAGCGTCTTGGCGATCAGCGTCAGGGGCATCGCGTCAGCGGGGGCGAAGCTGGTGCCGTTGGCGAACGACGTATAGAGGTAGTCGAAGAACCGGGGATACCAATCCTTGGGGGCGAGTTCGGGATTCTCCGTTTGGGGAAACTGGATGTCGGGGAACGACGTGTCTGAACCCGCGCGCCGATGTGGCCCGCCTCGGTCGATCTCCCAGAACCACAACCCGAAGACGATGACGTTGGTGAGCCACACGGATACCGCTGAATAAATGAGGTTGCGTCCCTGGGACACGTTGGCGTTGAGCAGGCGATGGACCAAGAGCACGACCGACGTCGTGTTCGCGAGCGTCACCAGACCGATCAACCCCAGACTGAATGCGCGAACCCACGGTGCGTCATTGGGACGACGGTGCTTACGGGCCGACAGCGGTAGGAGCGGCAACGCCACCAGGACTGGCACCAGCCAACGAGGACCCACCACCAAGCGGTCCGGTAGCGCCACGTAGAGGCCGACACAAGCGAGCAACGCGACCGACGCTGGCCAACGCGGCTCGGGGTGGACGAGCTCGAGTTTGGTCAACTCAGACTCGTACTGCCGAGGTTCGAAAGGTTCGCGGGAATCAAGACCGAGAACATTCCCGAACCGAGCAGCCCCCTCAAGTAGGCCGAACTCTCAACCTTCACTTGGTCCTTCGGAGGTGCAACGATACGCGTGGGCTGGTTATACGAAAGAACCGTCGCACTCAGGGTCGTGAACGAGTGACGCGTCGAGACGGTCAGGGTACTGGACGTCACCTCACCTTGTTTGCCAGTGGTGATACTCCAATTGAGCGAGCCGACCTTGGACAAGTTCGACGACAACGCACCGAGTTGGGTCACGGCCACGTTGTCGCGGCGAAAGTCGTGGGTGACGTTGTAGCCATTCCTCGTGACGGCTTCCGAAGGAAAGCCGCTGATCAGCGAAATGTCGGGCTTGACCAACTCCAACGAATAGTTGAAGAGAGGAGGCAGATTGCCCTGTAACGCAATCCACGGCTTGCCGATGGTCGACGCGAAGTTTGGCGTGCTCGCGTAGATCTGGTCGCCTACGAAGCGAACGTCCACGGGAATCCCCGCCAGAACGAGTGGGACCACGAGCGTCGCCTCGATCTTGTTGGTCGTGAAGTTCACGTCGACAAGCGCGTGAATGGTGATGGCGCTTCCGGTCTCAATGCTGATCGCGAGCTTGGCGGTCTTGGGTGGGTAACCGTTCAGTGCGAGCGGATCCTTCGCGATTCCCGATGGATTGGGATCCGTTGCTGCGAGCACGATTCCGAGTGTGGTCAGACCAGTGGCGACGACACCGAGAATGGTGAACCACGTCTTCTTCGGTGCCGGCATGTAACAACCCTACCGCCCACCTTGCAGCACCGATCTCGCGCTACGCAAGCGGCTCATTAAGCAGTTCGACGAAAAGCTCGTGCGAGATGTTACGCCCGCTGGCGATGAAACCTATTCGCGACGTTGCGTCGTTCACCAGATCGAGCGTAATCGCCGCGTACGGCGTCGCGGCCGAACCTTCGAACACGAGGCCGTTTACTTCGGCCACTTCACGCACGGCACGACGAATCTCGATCTCTTCGACGAGAACAAGGGGAACTTCGTGCTGGGCGATCAGTTCATTCGTAATGGCACCTTCGTTGCCGCCGCCCGCGAGTCCGTCGGCGATCGTCGGGCGGTGAACGATTTCGGACATCCGAACACCGTGCAAGACGTGGTACATCGCCGAACTCTCCACGGGTTGAACTCCGGTGACCCTCACGTCGCCTCGAACGTTCCCTTCACGAGAGAGCAGGACACCCGAGATGAGTCCTCCCCCTCCCACGGGCACCACCACGTGTTCGATCTCGGGTGCTTGAAGGAGCATCTCGTCAAAGACAGTGGCCTGACCAGCGATGACGTTGGTGTCATTGAATGGCGAGATGTAACGGATCGATCGAAGGTCTGCGAGTTCGAGGGCGTGGCGCTGGGCGTCGTCGTAGGACGAACCGAACTGAATGAGTTCGATGTGATAGTCCCTCAGTTTCTTCACCTTGGCGAGCGAGGCGTTCGCAGGCACGACAACCGTCGCCGGTACACCGAGGATTGACGCCGCGTGGGCGATGCCGAGCCCGTGGTTGCCCGCCGAGGACGTGATCACGGCACCTCGAGGATCTTCGCGATGCGCGGCGTCAATCGCGGCTAAGGCACCGCGGACCTTGAAGGCGCCGGTGATTTGCAGGCATTCGAGCTTGACGAGCACTGGTCGCCCCCGAAGCGACAAAGTAATCGTCGGCGTGGGTACGAGATGATCGGCGACCACTCGTCGTGCGGCCTCGAGTTGTTCAGCCGTCGGTACGGAGACGTGGCGAATCATCGTCCGCGAGCCTACTCCCCACGCACTTCGCCACTTCTTACCGCCAAGTAATGTCGGGCGCGTGCACACTGTCATTGGGATCGTTGTTATCGCGTCATTCGCGTTCGTGGGCACGATGCTCGACAACTTCTTCGCCTTCGCCGCGCAACTTGCACTGAGCGAACGTGCACGCTACTCGAGCGTGAGTGTCGCTCACGCGCTCGCGGTGGGCGTGCTCTTGGTGATCGCGACCGGCGTGGGGGCATTGTTGACCGCAATCCCGCTTCGATGGATCGGACTACTCTGTGTGGCTCCGTTCGCGCTCGCCGCGCACGCCTGGTCCCAACGAGCCAAGCCTGCGAGAGAACAATTTCGCCGCGGTGCACTGACGACCTTCGTCTTGTGCATCGCCCTCGGCGGCGACAACATCGCGGTGTGGATTCCGTTACTACGCGCGAACGGTTCGTGGCACGAAGTGCTCGTACTGATCGTCTTCGCCCTGTGGGAGACGTTGTTCATCTTCGGCGCTCGCGCGGTCGCGGGACACCCGCGCGTCGTCACCTTCGGCGAACGATACGGGAGGGTCGCCATCCCTTGGGTCTACGTGGGGCTCGGAGTACTCATCCTCTTCGAGTGCGGAACTCTCTAAGCGGAACCAACACCCGACTACTAGCGTGGTCGCCGTGCCAGTTTCGAGTCCCGATCAGACGCTTCGTCGCCTCACCATCATCGTGGGCATCCAGTGGATGGGCGCGACCCTCGGTCTTCCTCTTCTGCCGCTCTTTCTAGAACACCGCGGCGGCACGCCGAGTTTCATCGGCTTGATCATGGCGTCGTTCTTTGTCGCGGGCGTCATCACGCAATTCTTTCTTGGTCATCTCGCCGACAAATTTGGCCGACGACCCGTCCTCATCGTAAGTCTCGTCGCCTACGGCCTCGCGTCAATGTCCTATCTCCTACCGGTCACGGCGCCCTGGTTCATTCTCACCCGTGCCGTCCAGGGCACCTCGGCGGGCGCCATCGAAGTGGCGTCGATGTCTGCGGTTGCCGCGCTGTTCGCCCAGGAACAACGAGGGCGAGCGGTTTCTAGGATCATCGCCGCTCAACTCTTCGGCCTCGCACTTGGTCCCGTGGTCGGGGTCGTCGCCTCAGTGCACGACCTCGGGTGGGCCTTCTTTGGCACCGGCGTCATCAGTCTGATCGCGGCGTTCGTGGCCTTTCACACCAACGTGGGCGACGCTGCGCCCGACCGAAGTCCCCTGCCCAAACTGCAGTGGAGCCCTCAACTCATCGGTGCGCTCTTCGCGACGAGTGCTGGTGGCCTGTGCGTGGGAGTGTACGAGGCGTGCTGGAGTCTGCTCATGCACTCGCACCACGCCACGACATTGGAGATCCGACTCAGCTGGACGATGTTCGCCATTCCTTGGGTCGCCCTGAGCAGTGTGGGTGGGTGGCTCGCCGACCACGCGAACCGGCGATTCATCGCCCTCGCGGGCGTCGTCAACGGCGCGTTCTTCCTCTCGCTCTATCCCCACATCCACAACAACGTCGCGATCCTCTTTCTCGGATCACTCGAATCCGTGGGAGCAGCGCTCTCGCTGCCTTCGATCTCTTCGCTCATGAGCCAGGGCGCCGTGAACCGTGAACTGAGTCGACGCCAGGGTCTGTACGCGACGTCCAATACCGCCTCGCTCGCCGTCGCCGCTGGCGTGTCGGGATTTCTGTTTTCGGTGAACGCCGCGCTCCCCTTCACGGTCATGGCGGTCGTGGCGGTGCTCTTGGTACTGACGACGTTGTGGTGGTGGCGCAACGTCACCGGCAACGTCAGGGAGAGTCCCTCGTAACGCAACGAGGGACGGCGCACGCGCCGCCCCTCGTGTGCTTCACTGAAGTGTTACGACAGCCAGATCTGGTCCCAACGAGAGGAACCACCGTCGAAGGTGAGCGTACGGGTGACGCCGTCGGCCGCCGTGCTGACCGCCCAGTTCTCGACATTCTTGGCGGCGGCGAAGGCCGTTACGAGGATGTCCATGAACAAGTACGGGAAGTCCTTGGAGAACTGCGCGTTGATCGACGCCCAGCTGTTGATCTGCGCCGACGAATTCGGCGGCGACGCGAGTGCCGTAAGCATCGCGGACTCAATGGCCGGGTCGCCCAGGTGGGCAAAGTTGACCGCACCCGCGATGAACGTACCCGAGGGCAGCGCTGGCATGCTCAGTCCGCCAGCCGTCGCGGAGGTGCCCGCGGGCTGGGAAAGGAACCAGACATAGTTGAGTGACGGGTCGACGCCACCGAACTGGTTCCACGTAGAGCAGTCGTACTCACCGTAGATCACGTTGTTGATCAACGTGCTCTGGACCGACTCACGTGCGCTGACCGTGATCCCCACCGCCGACAGCTGTGACTGGAAGAACTCGAACTGCTTTTGTGCCGACGCGTTGCCCGAGACAATGTCGATGACGAAACTCACCTCGCTGACATTGTTGGCCGCCTTGTAGGCGTCCACGAGTGCCTTGGCGGCACTGGGGTTGTACTCGGGGTATCCCGGGTTGCGGTAATAGCGCGACGACTTGCGGTAGATACCGTCCGCGACCGCTCCGACACTGCCGTCGATGGCCTTGAAGTACGTGTTGCGGTTGATCGCCATGGCACACGCCTTACGGATGTTCACGTCGTTCACCACCGGCTTCTTCGTCGGGTCCCACTTACCGGTCGAAGGATTCACCGCACCAGCGGTGCCCTCGTAGTCCGTCAACTGGACGAGCGTCGGCGCAGGATTCGCCACCGTCGAGGTCCCACCAGCGATGTACGTCGTGATCGCGTTGGCCTGAGACGCCGACAAGCCCGGAGCGGTGATGCCGCCAGCGGTCGTGGTGCCCTGGAGCCACGCGTTGGTCGCGGCGGCAGCCTGGGCCGGCGACGCACCGGTCTTTAGCACACCTCCGAAGTACTCGAGGCCGTAGAGGTAGTCGAGGACACCCAAAACGCCGAGCGCCGACGCAAACTCACCCGCCCACAGGAAGTACTGGTTGAGCGTACCCGTGGTGTTCATGATCAGACAGTTCACCGAAGGGTCGCGCTCGTCGGCGAGGTCCGTGCGAACATTGATCCCCTTCATCTTCAGCAACTCCGCGATGCTCGGGCCGTCCTGCTGGAGGATCATGTCGATGTCGCCCGACTGCAGCGCGGCGTTTCGTGTCGCGTTGTCCGGAATGGTCTTGAAGTTGATGCCGCTCAGGTACGGCAATTTTCGTCCAGCGCCGTCCCGGCGCCAGTAGCCGGTGTTCTTCTTCCACTTCGACTCGACGCCCACCTGCCAGGACACGAACTCGAAAGGACCGGTGCCGATGGGGTTGCCCGAGTACGTAGGTGAAAACGACGACGGGTGCGCCATGTAGGCGATCTGCTGCTCGGCCAGGTTGGTCGGGTACGTCGAGAATGGCACGACCATGTTGTAAACGACTTCGTACGCGCCCGTGGCGACCACTGACGCAATAATCGGACGAATGGCCAGACCCACCGTCGGGTCGGCGGCGGCCGCTTGATAGTTCTCGACGACGACTTGAGCGTTGAACGCGTCGCCGTTGTGGAATTTGATGCCTTGTCGCAACGGAATCGTCCAGGCGGTGTAATTTGCGTTCGGTGTCGCGGACAGGGCCAACATAGGCAGCCATGACTGGCCGTTGACGGCCATCACGAAGAGCGGATCAAAGACAGCATTGGCGACACAGAATCCCGAAGCGTCCATCTTTCCCTGGGAGCCGTTAAAGACGTGGTAGTTCGGTACGTCAGAGATCAGACCGACCGTCACCGAACCGCCGTACTTGGGCTTGCCTTTTCCAACACCGACAGTGGCCCCCGCTACCGATTCGAGTAATCCGTCGACGACGGTGCCGGCCATCGCAATACCACCAATGGTGGCCGCCGAATGCGTAAGGAACGATCGACGATCGAACGTGCTTGACATCTTTGATCCTGCTTTCCCCCTGAAAATCCCACCTTGTGCGGAATTTCCTCCTTGGGGGAAACTTAGCAAGAACTACTCAGTAAGCAAGTCTGTTTCTAATTACTTCTGCGTAACGTATTCGAGTTGTATGGTGCTGCGTGCCAACACGTATTAATCGGGTGCCAATACGTATAAATAGGGAGTAACTCCACCGGATTAGTTGTGTAATGCCGAACGTCTTCGCCACCGATGCAGGTTCAGGGCCCAGGCGCTGGGAGGAACGCCCAGGCCCTGAGAAGGTGAACCGCAAACTCTTACAGCGTGTGTCCTAATTGGACCCATCGGTTCGCCTTGACTAACTGAACTAAGTGGCTCAGCGGTGCTTGCTCACCGTCCGACTTCCCAGACGATGATTCGTCTGAGTACTCGGTTCCGACCCAAGGCCCTCATCACGTTGACATGATGGTTGTGCGGGTGACGATCGGCTCTTCCCGCGTGCTTCGCGGTGCAGACCCCAGTGGGATCAGGCTGTGGAGAGAAGCAAAGCTGGCGTTGGGTTCAACAGAGTCACTCCCGAGGGCTCTTTGGGTTGCCAACGGGCCAGGTTGATGGCCGCATTGAGGTCGCGGTCGATGACCAGCCCACAGACCTCACACGAGTACGTCCGTGCCGACAGGTCGAGGTCGTTTCTGACCTCGCCACAGCCCGAGCAGGTCTTGGAACTCGGAAAGAACCTATCGGCCACTCGGACTTCGACGCCGTGCCACCTGGCCTTGTAGAGGATCTGACGAGAGAGTTCTCCCATGGCGGCGTCCGCGATGGACTTCGCCAGGTGTCGGTTCCTCACCATCCCCGCGACGTTGAGGTCCTCGATCACGAGGACCTGGCATCGGTCCACCAGGGCCCTGGAAGCCTGGTGGACGAGATGTCGTCGGGTGTTGGCGACCTTGCGATGGGTCTTGGCGAGTCGGGACCGCGCTCGTTGGCGGCCTTTGGACCCCGGTGTGGTTCTGGCCAGGGCCTGGTTGGTCGCCTTGAGCGACGCGTGCGCTTGCTTCAGTGTTTTCACCCCCTCGAATCGCTCGAAGGGAACACCGTTCGCGTCGGCGGCGACGCAGAGGGAAATAATTCCTCGGTCGACCCCGACGGGGACGGCGTGACGGGTGGTGCGACTGCGCTCGGCCTGGTGGAACTGCGCAGCCACGCCGGTCAGGGAGATAGTCCAACGACCGGCGCGCTCGGTGAGGGTGGCCGAGTAGATGTGAAAACGACCGGCGTTGATCATGCGACGGACCTTGCGCGTAGGACCGAAGAGCTTCACCGACCCGATCTTGGGTAGGCGGAGGTGCGCGGGATCGGTGAAGCGAATGGGCTGGCTCGACGGCACCCGACCTGGCGTCGCCCGGTTGCGCAGGCGAAAGCGCGGCGTCACCTTCCCCTTGGCCTGGAAGCGGGGGAACCCGACAGGCCTTCCACTTCGCTCGCCTCGTCGCGACGCAGTGAAGTTTTCGAGGGCCCGGGCGGCGTCCACTGAAGCGCACTCGAAGACATCATTGGGCAATTCGTGGCGCCAGGCGAGGCCGCGAGTCCCGTCGTCGTTGACCAACGAGTCCTCGAGCTCCCCATTCTTCCAGGCGTTGAACTCATTGATGAAAGAGAAAGACGTCCAGGAAAGCGAAGGGGATGACGGTTCGGGTGAATCTCCACTTTCGGAGTGAGCTTCTCGCTCGGTCGATCTGGTGTCCAGGTTGGCCTTGACTCGTGCCAGGTGGTGGTTCACGGTGTAGCGGCGCGCTCCCGCGCACTTAGCGAGGAAGATGCTCTGCTCGAGGTTCGGGTCGAGAGCGAACTGGAACGTGACGGCGCGAGAGAGCACCTGTCCCGTGTGCGAAAGCGTTGGAGTCGTGCGTGAGGCCACGACACGCAGTATTGGGACGAGGTGTGACACTCGGATCGCGCAATAATCAGCGAAGTGAGCCCGGTCCAGGGATCGGCCGCGCACGACAATTCCGTGAGCGACTGAGTTGATTCGTGCAACGGGCGCGATGATGAGTTCGGGGCACAATGAGGGGTATGGAACTTCGGACCGAACGTCTCATGCTTCGAGAGTTCCGGCTCGACGACGAAGTCGCAGTTCACCGCTATGGCTCAGACGAAGAAGTGACCCGGTATCTCACGTGGGGACCAAACTCGCCGGCTGACACCACGGCGTATCTCAAGAAGGTCGTTCGCGAGGCGGCCCGAGAGCCTCGAACTTCATTCACCCTCGCCGTCGCGACGCTCGAAGGTGAGCTGATCGGCGTCGCCAACCTCACGACTGGCGACACGCAGTCGACAAGCGAACTTGGCTACGTCCTTTCGCGGGAATCGTGGGGACGCGGCTACGCCACCGAAGTGGCGCGACGACTCATCGTCTTCGGATTTAACGAACTGGGACTTCGCCGCATAACGGCCACCTGTCATCCCGACAACTTCGCGTCAGCGCGAGTCTTGGAGAAGGCGGGGCTGCACTTCGAAGGGACACAACGAGACCACCTCGGAGTGCGCGCAGGATGGCGACGCTTCGCCATCGCGGTCGGCGACGAAGTAGCTGGCCACCCGGTCTGAAGAGCTCCCCCGCGTCCACTCAACGGGGTCGTCCTTTGCGGTGCCGCCTACGAGTTCAGCACTGCGCCCGAAGGACCTCGCAGATGGAGGCGACGTGCAGCCATCCGGTGGCCGAGGTCACGGTGTTCTCGAAGCAGCGCGCCAGACGTCGCCGTCGCACGAGGTGGCCGTGGGCCACCTCGACCCGCCAGGCGTGGCGGATGGGGCGAAAGACCTTGGCGCCGTACTCGTTGCGCGGTGGCTCGTCCCACCCAACCCGTCGGACCTCGCAATTGAACTTCACCGACAACCGCGTGGCGGCGGACTGCGGCGTGCCGCGGTCGACGAGCACGAGTTCCAGCCGTTCGTCGGCACCGGTTCGGGCGAGGTCATCGAGTATCTGCTCGACGGCGCTCGCCTCGGACGTCGAACCGGGAACGACTCTCACGCACAGCGGTAGGCCCGTGACGTCCACGCAGACGATGCGCTTGGCCCCGTTGGTCCGACCGTAGGGGCCGCCCTGGTTGTGGAAGGTGGCGCCACCGTTCGACGCGCCTCGTGCGAGGTGAGTATCGATGACGACCATCGAGGGCCACGGTTCGCTTCGACCGAGGGCGATGCGCGACGAGGCGTGCAGTGCGACAAGAACACGGGTCCACGTTCCATTCCTCGACCACCGACGAAACTGGGACCAGATTCTGGTCCACGGTCCGAACTCCTCAGGTAGGTAGCGCCATTGGCACCCGGTGTGCGATACGTAGAGCATCGCGTCGACGACGTGGCGAAGGTCGGCTCCATGTTTCGGACCCCGTTTGGCGGAATGCACCAGCAGGGGTTCGAGGAGATTCCACTGGGCGTCGGTTAGGTCACTTGAGTAGGCCACGTCCTGATCGTGCTGGTCGCGGCAATTGGGGCACTCGCCAAATAGAACACAGCCTCTTAGGCGTGCACCGCCGACGACTGGGTGCCGCTCGGTGCACCCGTGGGTCCTGGTCCGCCGGGATGGCCAAAGTTCGAGCCGGGATTCGCCGGTACGCCGATGCCCACACTGGTCGCGTCCAGGACGTTCGTTTCACTGGAGGACGCGAAGCTTCCCTCGGCGAAGATCGACGAGCCAACGGTGACGTCGGCGAGGGTCGCACTCGCGCCGTCCTTGGTGTACGTGGTCGCGCTCGAGACGATCACCGTCGTACTCGTCGTGTTAGGACCAGAGACGGTGATGGCGTCACCACTGACGGCGGTCACCTTTCCCATCACGCTCGGTTGAACGACGTCAATGCCCGCCGCGGTCGTGGATCCGGCGGCGCTCGGTCTGATCCTGACTTCATCGCCCACCGCAAGGTCCGCGATCGTGGCGGCGCGGCGGTCCTTGGTGACGGTGGTTGAGGACGTGATCGTGAAGGTCGTGGCCGTACCTGCGGGATCGGTCACTGTCACAGAGTTACTGGTCAGGGCCGTCACGACACCGCCGGGGCCTCGAGCGCACCCCTGGGCGGGATCCGGGGTCGTAGTGGCGTCGTGGCCAACACTGGTCCTCGCGCCGTGACTGGTCGTCGACGCACTGGCGACCGTGGCGCCGATACCGAGTGCGCCCAGTGCGACGGCGGTCGAAATGCTCACTCGCTTCACTAACTTCTTCTTGGTTGTGCGGTACATGGGGGGAACCTTTCTAACAACACCTCGAACGTTTCGAGATGGCGCCATCTTGCCGAGCCACCCTTGGAACCCTCTAGGGAGCCGTTAAGAACTCGTTAATTCTGAGAAAACTGTCACGAAACGGTCACGATGCTGAAAACAAATCAGGCAGACTGGGCGCGTACGACGAGCACCTCACGATGTCGGCGCGGGTAAGCAACATCGACACTGACTAGGGAGGACCACACCAGTGGCATCAATTTTGGAGTCAC
>Ga0181528_10000739_pt1 | contig 21781 bp, 19 predicted proteins | sample PEATcosm2014_Bin_47_FD_119742 | JGI IMG/M metagenome (GOLD analysis project Ga0181528, IMG submission 119742) | Peatland microbial communities from MTU Mesocosm Facility, Houghton, MI, USA - PEATcosm2014_Bin10_10_metaG | ecosystem: Environmental > Terrestrial > Soil > Wetlands > Peat | place...
AACTCCTCCAGCGCGGCTTTGCGCGCCAAAGGGATGGATTCCATGTCCCAGTTATTGACGATGACGAGCTGGAAATCGTCGAGATTGTCGGGAATGCCGCCGGAAGAGCGCGCCACTTCGAACTGGTTCGATTCGAGCGTGCGCACCAGGTGCTCTTCGCTCTCCGCCGGATCGTGCGACACCAGCAGCACGCGCGGACGGCGCAACGTAACGGCGTCTTCGAAGCGCGCCTCGCCCAGATCGCCAGCGGAAATCCTGCCGGCCAGCGCGATGGCGCCCACCGCGTTGAGGGTGGCCTGCAAACGCAGATGGTTGGCGCCCGCCACCAGCGGGACGCTGCTCGATCCGATGACCTTCCCCTCCGCCGTCATTTCCACTTTCGCGGTGGCGGCTTTCGGCGATTCCAGCGTGACTTCCACCGGGAAGTGCTCGCCGCTGAATACCTGACCGGGATAACCCACCGATTCGAGTAGCAGACCGGGTTTGGCGTGGCCGGCAAGCGGTATCGTATCGATGGGAATGGCAAGCTGCTGCGCCTGCCAGATGGCGCGCGCCACGCTACCGAGATTCTCGTTGCCGTCGGATGCCAGGACGATTCGCGGCACCATGCCGGCGGGCATCGCGGCTACGCCATCGCGAATGGCCGCTTCCAGATTGGTCCCGTGGCCCGGGCTGGCGGCGGTGTGGCGCAACTGCCAACCTTCCCTGGCATGTTCGTCGGCCGACGCGGGGCGCGTGACACGCGCGAAAGGAATGACACGCGTCCAGTGACGGCCGCGGGCCGCCTCCAGCGTGTCCGCGAGCGCCGACTCGCGCTTCAGATCCTCTGGCGTCACGCTCGCCGAAGTGTCCGCCAGGAAGGCGACTGCGACTTTCGTCTGGTAGATCGTCATCCTCGGGACTGAGAGGGCGAGCAGAATACAGAGCAGCGTCGCGGCTTTCAGCAGGAGCGCCTGACGGCGCGCCGAGGATCGCCATTCCCATGCTGCCCAGCCGATGGGCAGGAGGGCCAGAAGGACCGCCCAAGGATGCTCAAAGGTCATGGGCGTGCCTCGTACAAAAAACGCAACCGCTCCCTCACGGTCGCGGCTCGGAAGGCAGCCTGGCGTCTCATCGGTGCACCTCTTCCACAATTGGGCGGGCCGAAGTCCGCCTCGGCGGGGCGAAGCGCGCCAGGCGGAAGCGCCCGTAGAGCAGCCACTCGATCAGCAATCCCGCGCCACCCAACAATGCCAGCCAGGGCCAAATATCCGCCACGTGCTCCAGCACCACATTAAATCGCGGGATGCCGCGATGACTGTTGGGCGGCGGATCCCAACGGCTATCCCAGAGTTGCGGCAGGGTCAGGGCGTACATGTATTCATGGTCGCCTGCCAGCACCCGCACCGAACCGGGAGAGCCGGCGAAGAAATCGAGCGTCTTATCGCGTAACGTGAAGGGAACGGCAGCGCCGTCGGCGGTGGTGACCTTCACGTCCTTGGCTGCGATTCCGTCTTCCACTTGCAGCTTGACTGTTCCCACGCTGGCCCCTCCCACTTCCGAGCGCAGGAATAACTCCGGCGAAATCCAGCGCAGAAGATTGGCGAACAGCAGCGGCCAGGAGAGCTGGTAGCGCATCGGGGAGAGCGCGGGATGAAAGCCCAGCACTACAATCTTCGGCTGGCCTGCCCGCGCCGCAATCACCGGGCCGGCGTCCACCTCGCCGATGGCATCGCCCGGAGGGGTTTCGAAGACCGAGGTCTTCTCCAGCTTGAAATCCTTGGCGCGCAGACCGGCGGCCGCGGGATGGGCGGGATCCCAATGGGCGAACGGCACGTTTTCCACGCTGGTTCTCACGGGGATGGGCGAACCTTCCGCCGGCGGCGCGATCCAGATGGAGTCCGCCGTGGGCCTCTGCGGGGGAATGAAGCGATCGAGAATCACCAGCCCGGTATCTCCCGCCCGATATTCCGACGGCTTGCGGTAAACGGCCGCCACTCGCGGCGTGGCCAGAAGCACCGGCCGCAGCAGCTCGGGCTGATCGGAATAGACGGTGACTGAAAGATGCGGTTCCGCCGGCAATTCCAGTTCGGCCTGGTCGTCGGCGGGGAAAGCGTCGTGCGGGGTCATCCTGACGTCCATGATTCCGGCCGCAGCGGTGCGGTATTGGAAGCTGCTCTCCGCATCCCCGCCGGGCGGCAGCGCCAGTGCCTGCGACGCCACGGGCACGCGCGTGGCGGCGTTGGGCGGGCCGTAATCCAGTTGCAGATTGACGTTGCGGGGACGCGTTCCGTAATTGTGTGCCGAGACGTAGATCTCCCAAACGTCGGGATCGCTCGCCGAGCGGCGCAGGCCGACTTTGCGCAGGCCGGAATTCTCAATGGCATCGGGCACCAGGAGCACCCGTAAGTTGCGCGGCGGTGGCGCCAACCCGGGGTCGCGCTCGGCCGTGCGGCCTGTGCCCACGAAAGCTATTTCCCCCGCGGTGCGCCCGTCCTGGCCCTGCGCATGGCGAGCGAAAGCCAGGGCCTGGTCGAGATTCAGAGCGGTGGACCCGGGTTGCGAGCCGGCGATCGCGGCTTCCACCTTGCGATGATCGGGCTCGAAGGGAGTGACCGGAGTGGCCAGGGCGTCAGCGCGGACCAGCATCACCCGGTCGCGGGCCGGCACTGCTTTCACATAGTCGCGCGCCATTTGGCGCGCGATGTCCATGAGGGTGCGATTGCCCGATCGGGCGGCCATCCAGGCGGAGGTATCGAGTACGATGACGTGATCGCGCCCCGCCATCGCGGGTGCCCCGAAGCGAACCTGAGCCAAAGCCAGTATCAGCAGCGCCATACTCACCAGTTGCAGAATGAGCGACCAGGGCTGATTGATGTGCCTGCGCCTCGCCGCCACGGTGGGTTGTTCGGCGGCCACCCAGAATCGCAACGTGGAAACGATCTGCTTGCGCCGCGAGCGGTCCAAAAGATAGAGCGCTACGGAAACGGCCGATACGGCGCCGAAGACCGTCAGCATCTGGAGGAGCGACAGATTCAGGAAATACATGCCGCTCCCTGGGACTGACGAAAGACTGAATTCGCCGCCGATGAACACCGATGAGCGCCGATGAAAACGAACTGTACGAATCTGTGTTCATCCGTGTTCATCTGTGCGTTTTTGACTCGCGCCGTTCCTGTTGACTGGCCCGGGCAAAGAGGGGAAGGCTGGCGCCAACGGTCTGAAAGCAGATTGGCCACAGGTGAACACAGATGAACACAGATAAGGACAAATCCCGGCCCGCAAGCGTGTTTCTCTGTGACCCCCCCCACCTCCGTGCTCTCAACCGCTGGGGAAATCGCTGCGGCGCACACGCTGACGGCCTTCTTGCCGTGTTTTTCTCTGTGTCTCTGTGTCTCCGTGGTGAACAACCCCGCCCTCATGCGATCCCCCGCAAGCGAATCAGATCGCCGAAAATCAAGCTTTCGATCGACTGCGAGGTAGCCACGCCTGCGTATCGTCCGCCGCTGCGATGCGCCATGGTTTGAATCGCGGCGGCATATTCGTCGAAGGCATGGGTGTATCGCCGCCGGGCTTCCTCGTCGAAATCCAGCTTGAGATTGGCGCCGGTCTCGGCATCCTTGAGTTCCAGTTCGCCCGTCCAGGGCGGGGTGCGGTCCTCGTCGGCCCAGATCTGCAGCAGCATCAGTTCGTGGCCGTAGTCGGCCAGATACTGCAGGGCCCGTTCGCAGCCCCGGTCGTCCAGGAAATCGGAGATAATCACCACCAGCCCACGTTGCGAGTACGCGCCGATCAACTCGCGCGTCACCGCCAGGTAATCGGTGGGGCCTTCGGCGGCCAGCGCGGCCAGGCGATCCATGACCCCGGGGAATCGATGGCGCCCGCCGCTCGAAGAGATCCGATGCCCCAGATGATTCGAAAATCCATGCACCTCGATCGAATCGAGCCGCACCAGGCCGACGTAGCATAGGGACGCCGCGAGCTTGCGCGCATAGTCGAACTTGCCGCCGCCATACGCCGTCATGGAGGCGCTCAAGTCCACCAGCATGCGCACCGGAACCCTCGGTTCCACCTGGAACATCTTGAGAAACAGTTTTTCCAGCCGGAGATAGGCTTGCCAATTGACGGCCCGAAGATCGTCGCCGTAGTGAAAATTGCGATGGTCGAGAAATTCCGAGCCCGCGCCGGGAAGGCGCGACCGGTTGTGCCCGCCCACCAGCCCGGGGAACGACTTCTGCCAGTGGATCGTGAGCCGTTCGAGTTTCTCCAGAAACTCGCGGTCTAGCAACGGTGCGCCGGCCATACGCTTCCTACGCGACGGCAGTCTGTGCGGTTACGCTTTTGATAACCGCGCCGAGCACGGTTTCGGGTGTCTGGCCGTCGGCATGGGCATCGAAATTCAAAATGATGCGGTGCCGCAGCACCGATGGCGCCACCGCCTGGATGTCTTCCACCGACAAATGGACGCGCCCGCGCATTAGCGCGCGCACCCGCCCGCATTCCACCAGCGCCTGCGCGCCGCGCGGCGAACTGCCGTAGCGGACATATTTCCGCGCCAGTTCGTGCGCCTCTTTCTGCTCCGGCTGAGTGGCCATCACCAGTTGGATGGCGAACTCCGTGACGTGTGGCGCCACCAGCACTTCACGGCACACGGAGCGCACGTCCAGAATGGAATCGCGGTCCATCACCGGAACGGGCGTTTCTTCCTCACGCTGGATAGTCCGTTCCACAATGCGATTGAGTTCGGCGTGCGTCGGATAGCAGACCAGAATCTTCATCAGGAAGCGGTCGAGCTGCGCTTCCGGCAGAGGATAGGTGCCTTCCATCTCGATGGGATTCTGCGTAGCCATCACCAGAAACGGCCGGTCGAGCTCGTGGGTGGTGGTTCCGCTAGTGACGGTGCGCTCCTGCATGGCTTCGAGCAGCGCCGATTGCGTCTTCGGCGTGGCGCGATTGATTTCGTCGGCCAGCACGAGGTTGGCGAAAATGGGACCCTGTTGAAATCGCTGGGTTTTGCGTCCATGCTCTTCGGTCTCGACGATGATGCTGCCCACGATATCGGCGGGCATGAGATCGGGTGTGAATTGGATGCGCGAATATTTGAGTGAGAGAGCGCGCGCGAGGGTTCGAAGCAGCGTGGTCTTGCCCAGGCCGGGAACGCCTTCCAGGAGCACGTGTCCCCCGGCAAGTAGACAGATCAGAACGCCTTCCACTACGTCGTCCTGACCGACGATGACTTTGGCGATTTCGCGGCGCACCAGCGTGAGCCGGTCGACGGCGAGTTTGAGTGTCGCTTCGGTTGCCACCTTGTTATTGTAGTGCAGTCGAAAAGTTCGTGTTGTGCGGTGGAAGGCGGGGAAGATTGAAAGGAGGAGGACTACGTTTCGCTGCGTACGCCGGTTTGTTCGCGGATTCGGCCAACCAGAGCATTGAGCACATCGGCCATCTCGCCGAGCGCCCGCCGAGCCTGCCCGGGGGCGGCCCATTTGGTCAACCGGTACCAACTCTGCATCATTCGGTAGTCCAGAACCAACAGCCGGTACTCCAGTTGTTCCAGTTCCAGGCCGGCGGCGTGTTCCAGCAGGTAAGTGAGAAGGCGATAGTCGCGATCAAGCGATTGGCGAAGCGGATCGAGCTCCATCCCCGTCTGAAGGCTTTGCTGGACTGCAGCGTAATCAAATCGGCCTGGGGCCGCGAGCGGCTGCTCCGAGCGCTGGCGCAAAAGGATGAGACAACTGTACCGGAACCAATAGCCGAACAGGACTAGAGAAAACGAAATAATGAGTACGCTGGCAATCATCGTCAGTTTTCACCGTTCCGATAGTACTGGGTGAGCCATGACGAGCATACCATCAGGTTAACCCAATATGCAATAGAATTTTGCAGACAAGTCAGCGCCCATCAAACGCACATTTCCGCGGGGCGGATCCTTCAGCAAGCCACCTCAAAAAAGCCGCTATGATGGTTCGAGATGGATCCACGCCGCATGTGCCCGCATTGCCGGGCATTTATCACCGATCGAGACAAGGTCTGCCCCTACTGTAACGAGGCGGTAGGTCCACGCTACGCCGAACGTGCCCGAACAGCCGATATCATCGGCGGATTGATCCCGCAGGCCCGCTTCAATACCATGCTTATCCTGCTGATTAACGCAGGGTTATTCGTCGCGACCGAGATATTTTGCGTCAAGCTAGGCGTGGGTGGCGGATTTGGCGACATTGACGGCCGGGTGCTTTACGCCTTCGGCGCCAAGATCGGACTGCAGAACCTCGACGGCCAGTGGTGGCGCCTGGTGACGGCCGGATTCCTGCATGGCGGCCTCCTCCATATCCTGATGAATTCGTGGGTTCTCTTTGATTTAGGCGCGCAAGTGGAAGCCATCTACGGCGCGGCCCGTATGTGGGTGATCTACTTCCTTGCCACCGTGGCGGGGTTCTACGCCAGCGCCGTTTTCAACTCGGGCCTGTCGATCGGCGCCTCGGCCGGACTCTGCGGATTGATTGGCGCCATGATCGCGTTGGGAGTGCGGCATCGCAACCCGGCCGGCGCCGCCGTCCGCGGAATGTACATTCGATGGGCAGTCTACACCCTGATTTGGGGCCTTTTGATGCCGGCGGTGGATAATTACGCCCATATAGGCGGAATGGCGGCTGGATTCGTCATAGCTTATGTGGCGGAAACACCCCGGGCCGCGGGTCCGGCTGAAAAGATGTGGCAGGCCGCTTCCTGGTTTTGTGTCGTTCTAACCGTGGTTAGTTTCCTAAAGTGGTGGTTGTGGTTTAGCCATTTACCGAATATCATGACCTTATGAGCGTGCGGGCCGTAGTGTTGGCGCTGTTGCTGTCGTGCGGGCTGGCCGGGGCGGCTAATAAGCATCCCAAACCGCTCAAAGTGCACAAGCACGCCATCAGCACCCCCAAAGGCGTAAAGCACTCAAAACAGGCCAATAAAGGGGTAAAGCACAGCGCGCCCAAAATAGCCAGGCACAAAGTTTCCACCCCCAAGGTCGCGAAGCACAAAGTCACGAAATTCAAAAGACATAAGGCATAGCTCGTCATGCTGCGGAATCTGCTTGTCGCTGCATCTTGTATCGTTTTGTCGGCCGTTGCGGCGGATCCCGTGCGCATGCCTGTGCTAGTGGAGCTGTTCACTTCCGAAGGCTGCTCCAGTTGTCCCCCCGCCGACCGTCACCTCCAGCAACTGGATTCCAAAGTGATCGTCCTCAGTGAGCACGTAGATTACTGGGACCAGCTAGGTTGGAGGGACAAGTTCTCGTCGCCGGCGTTCACCGAGCGACAGGAAGCGTACGTCAAGCAGTTCGGAATCGACGGGCCTTACACGCCGCAAATGGTGGTGGACGGGGCAGCGCAGTTCACCGGCGGAGACACCGGCCGCGCCGCCGCGGAGATCGACAAGGCCGCCAGTCGTCCCAAGGCCACTATCGTTCTCGGCCGCACCGCGGCAGGCGTCGACGTGAAGATTGAGGCGGCACCGCACGAGTGCGATATCTGGCTTGCTTTGGCCGACAACAGCGATGTTACGAGAGTGGCGGCGGGCGAGAATAAGGGCCGGACCCTGACTCACGTAGCGGTGGTTAGCAGCATCCGCAAGATCGGGTATGTGAAGCGCGGCGGAACATTTTCGCGTCAAATCGAGCTGCCGCCCGGCGCCGGCGGCCAAAGGATCGTAGTTTTCCTGCAGGAAGCCGGCCAGGCGCGAGTGTATGGGGCGGCGATGCTGCCTTCCCCGGAAATTTAACTCGACGTGGCGCAGACTTTCAGTCTGCAGCGCCGAGACTCTGACATCCTGATCTGCCATGGGTATGGGCGAGGCTGCGAGGAACGCGAATGAGCGGCTTTTTCTTATGCCTTCCGTCGACGAACTCCGATCGAAACTCAGTCACGGGAATGCGGAAAAGAAATTTTGGCCGCCGATGAACGCAGATGAACGCCGATAGAACAAGAACTTTCTTATCGGCGTTCATCGGCGGCTAATTCTCCTTGCTGGTACCTGAGGTCGGCTCATCCTGATTCCATGAGATCAGGAGGTCAGATTCTCGACCCAGCAGGCAAGAGTGCCAGGCAAGACTGCCTGCGCCACATCGGCTTACGGCGTCTTCTCGCTATGAGCCGCCGCCCGGCTGAGATGGCGGTAGAATCCCATGTCCTCTCCGGTCAACATCTTGGTCGCGAAAATGATCTGTCCGGTATGGCCGGAGAAGTGTTCCACCACGTGGTAGATGGCGGCCATCCCGGTGACGTGATAGCCCTGAATCGACAGCGATTCCATCAGCCGTTCCGCGGTTACCCGTTCGAGCACCACGGCCGCTTCGTCCACCGTGTGGCTCAGCCTCTCTATCAGTTCGGGAACCGCAACACCGCCACGGGCGGCGAATTCCCCGTCGCGTTGCCGCAAATCCGGAGCGCCACCGACGCCGGAGATAATCCACTGCCGGACATTTCCGCAAAGGTGCAGCACGAGATTGCCGATGGCGTTTGCGTTCTCACTGCCGCGCGCCCAGATCTGCTGGTCGTCGAGTTTCCCGAGGCAACTCTGGACGCGACTGCTGGACAGCCGCAGGCGCTCGGCGGAACAGCGCAGGAATTCCTGGTGGAGGGTATCGGTCATAATTGAATTCTAGACGCTCGTGCAACCTCCCATCCACATCGTCGGCGGCGGCTTGTCCGGTACGGAGGCCGCGTGGCAGGCGGCGCGGCGCGGACGGCGCGTGGTGTTGTACGAAATGCGGCCGGTCCGCCGCACGCCGGCGCACCAGACGGACCGGCTGGCCGAACTGGTGTGCAGCAATTCTTTGAAGTCGGAATCGGAATCGAGCGCCCCTTGGCTGCTGAAGGAGGAGCTCCGCCGCCTCGGTTCGCTACTCCTATGCGTCGCCCAGAAGACGCGCGTACCAGCCGGACATGCGCTCACGGTAGACCGCGAAGCTTTCGCCGCCGAAGTCACCGCCGCCATCGAGGCCGAGCCGCTGATCGAATTGCGGCGCGACGAGGTGACCGCGCTGCCCGCGGACGCGACGGTCATCGTCGCCACCGGGCCGCTCACCAGTGAAGCGCTGGCGGGGGAAATCGCGCGGCTGACCGGTTCGAGCCGTCTCTTCTTTTACGACAGCATCAGCCCCATCGTCGACGCGGAAACGGTCGACACCTCGATCGCCTTCTGGGCCTCGCGTTATGGCAAATCGACCGATGGCACCGACGATTATCTCAATTGCCCTTTCGACCGCGCACAATACGAGCATTTCGTCGATGAATTGCTCGCCGCGCAGCCGGCATCCGCGCATATTTCCGAAGACCACACCTGCTATTTCGAGGCTTGCCTGCCCATCGAAGAACTGGCTCGCCGCGGCCGTGACACCCTGCGCTTCGGCCCCATGAAGCCCATGGGCCTCACCGATCCGCGGACCGGACGCCGTCCCTGGGCGGTGGTGCAATTGCGGCAGGAGAATCTGCGCGCCCAGAGCTTCAACCTGGTGGGCTTCCAAAATCACATGAAGTTCGGCGACCAGGCGCGCGTCCTGCGTCTGATTCCCAGCTTGGAGAAGGCTGAGTTCCTGCGCTTCGGCCAGATTCACCGCAATACCTACATCAACGCTCCGGCGCTCCTCATGCCGACGCTGCAACTGCGCAGCGATCCACGGGTTTTCTTCGCCGGCCAGATTTCCGGCGTCGAGGGGTACGTCGAAGCCATCGCCACCGGGTTGATGGCGGGCATGCACGCCGCTACTCTGGCCGCCGGCAAGGCGCCGCGCCCGCTGGCGCGCGAGACCGCGCTCGGCTCGCTGTGCCATTACATTTCCGGGGCTGACCCGGCCGACTATCAGCCGGCCAATATCACCTTCGACCTCCTGCCGCAGCTCGACGAGCCGACGCGCGTCGCCTTGCGGCGCGACAAGCACGCGCGCCATGCGGAAATTTGCCGGCGCGCGCAAACGGCGCTCGCGGAATGGATGGCCGCCGATGTCTGAACTCGCCGCGCAAGTCGATCGCTATCTCGCGGAACTGGCCCGCCGCGGCAACTCTGTACACACCGTGGGCGCTTATGGCGCCGACTTGCGCGAGTTTCTGCATTACCTCTCGCCGCCCGAAACCGAACCGCCGGCACCGGGCGCGGTCGATCTGATGATTATGCGCGAGTGGCTGGCATCACTCTACAGCCATGGGCTCACCGCGGTCACCATTCGCCGGAAACTCGCGGCCATTCGCGGCCTGTTCCGCTTCATGCTGCGTGAGGGCGTTGTGCCGGTGAATGTCGCGCGGCTGGTGCGCACGCCGAAAGCACCCAAGAAATTGCCCGAAGTGATGAGCCCCGACCAGGTGAACGCGCTCATCGACGGCGTCCCAACGGTCCCGATCGAGCAGCCTCATCCCGTGCGCGACCGCGCCATTCTCGAACTGCTATATGGATGCGGCGTACGCGTCAGCGAGCTGGCGGGGCTCAATCTTCACGATCTCGATCGCTCGGAGAAGTGGCTGCGGGTGCGCGGCAAGGGCCGCAAGGAGCGGCAGGTGCCCATGCCCGGCAAGGCGGCCGAGGCGTTGGAGCGCTATCTGGCCGAGCGGCCGGTGGTGCGCGAGCAAGCCGCCGTTTTCCTGAATCATCGCGGCGGCCGCCTCAGCGACCGCGGCATCCGCGGGATGGTCAAGCTCTACGCCACGCTGTTGAACGGCGACCCATCCATTCACCCGCATAGCTTTCGCCACGCCTACGCCACGCATCTGCTGGCCGATGGCGCCGACCTCCGCGCTATCCAGGAACTGCTGGGCCACGCTCGGTTGTCGACCACGCAGAAGTATACGCAGGTAGCTCTGACCGATCTGATCGCGGTCTACGATAAGGCTCACCCGAAGGCATGAGGGACGTGCTTGCAAGATTCCCGGAAACCGTTTGCTCAAGGGCACGGCTCGGTAGCAGCGTCTTTCCGAGCCGCGACCGTGAGGGAGCGGTCCAATGATCTCGCTCGCCGACATCCGCCGCGAATTCCGCCCCATGCTCCGCCTCGCCGCGCCGCTGGCGGTAGCGGAACTCGGCTGGATGTTCATGGGCATCGTGGACACAGTGATGGCCGGTCCGCTGGGCCCGGCCGCGGTGGGAACGGGCAGCCTCGGCAGCATGATCTTCTTCCCCACCGCAACCGCCGGAACGGGCATGCTCTTCGGGATGGATACCCTGGTCGCCCAAGCCTTCGGCGCCAACGACCAGCAGGACATCCGCCGCACCTTAGTGAACGGAGTCTGGCTGGGAACTGCGCTGGCGCCGCTGGTGGCGTTGATCCTGTGGGCGACCATTCCGGTGACGCGCGCAGCCGGGGTGAACCCGCGTGTGATGACCATGCTCGGACCCTTCATCGGCAACTTGATCTGGGGCGTATGGCCGCTGTTGATGTATGCCGCCCTCCGACGCTATTTACAGGCAATGAACATAGTCAAGCCGGTGACGTTCGCGCTGGTGAGCGCCAACATCGTGAACGCCGGCGGCAATTGGGTGTTGATGTATGGACACTGGGGAGTGCCGAGCCTGGGAGTCGCAGGTTCGGCGCTGTCTACCTCGCTCTCGCGCGCTTACCTGGCCGGAGTACTGGCGGTGGTGGTGATATGGAACGAACGGCGTACCGGCAATCTCTTGTTCCACATCTCCTGGCGGCCGGACCTGGCGCGCATCCGGCGATTGATTCAGCTCGGCCTGCCGGCCGCTGGCCAGATTCTCTTCGAAGGCGCGGTGTTCGCGGTAGTGACCGTTATGGTGGCGCGTCTTGACGAGGCTTCGCTGGCGGCCCACGGCATCGCCGTGAACGTGATCTCCACCACTTACATGGTGCCGCTGGGCATCAGTTCGGCGGCCGCCGTGCGCGTGGGGCAGGCATACGGACGCCGCGATATCCATGGAGCCGAAGTCGCGGGCTGGACGGCACTGCTGCTCAGCGCGCTATTCATGGGAGCGGCCGGACTGCTGTTGGCGGTTGTGCCGCAATTCATCGTGCGGCTTTATATTGGCAATGCCGCGGTAATCGCCATGGGCGCGCTCCTTCTCCGTATCGCCGCCGTTTTCGAGCTGTTCGACGGCTTCCAGGTGGTGACCGGCGGCGCGCTCCGCGGTCTCGGCGACACACGCACGCCCATGCTGGTTCACCTGGCGGGATATTGGGCCGTCGGCATGCCGGTGGCTTATACCCTCTGCTTCCCGGTGGGCTGGGGCGCTGCCGGAATCTGGGTCGGCCTGAGCGCGGCGCTGGTGCTCATCGGCGCCGCACTCGTTATGTTCTGGAAGCGCGCGATTCGGATCGCAGCGCCGCCATCGGGTCCACTCGTGTCGCCCGCCGCGCCGGCAGCCAACCTGCCAACAGCGTGAGCGCCACCACGGCGCCGGCGCGCTTAGCAGATAGATGCGCGGATCGAGCGGAGAGATGCCAGGACCAGCGAACGCTTGTCATTTTCGCTAGTGCTGGTTTTTCGGGCGGTTGGGTCGCGGCCGACTGAGACGTCGATCCAATGCGGGTTACCAGCCGCATTCGCTTACTTGTACCAGTACGGCGTCTTCTTCGCCCACTCGGTATTGGGATAGCGCCGATGGAGCAGATCGAAGGCGCGTTTGGAGGCGTCGCCGGTCTGCGCGTCTGCGCATCCATAGCGCGTCGCGCGGACTACCAGGTACAACGATTCGGGAATGCGGGGATCATCGGGGTGGTCGTGCGCGTAGGCAACCGCCTGCGCTCCCAACCAGTCCGGCGCCGCCGGCAGCGCGGCGAGCTTCCGCCATTCCGCAGCGGCCTCCTCGCGGTTGGCGGCGGAAAGGAAATTCGCGGCCGGCTCCGGCTGCTGCTGATCCGGGGGCACCCAGCGCACGGGACCCGTGGCGCCCGCACACCACCAGCTGTCCTGGAGCATACCGAGTTCCCCCGGCTGATAAGGCCTGCCGTAGCCAGCGCGGACGAACGGGGCGTCGCCCGGAGTGTGCAGTAGGTGGAACACGTCGTCGAAATTCGGCGACTGGGCGAGCACCAGGTTCCGGATCGCCACCACGCGTTGCAGCTCTTTGCGAATCTCCTCCGGCAGGAGGGGACTGATGGATGCTTGCCGCAGCAGCGTCAGGGGAACAGCGCGATCGAGAACTATGGCGGAATCGCCGTCGAGCAGTTCCATTCCCGGCTTGGCATCGGAGTCCACCGGAGTGCGCGCGGCATAGCGCAGAAACTCTTCAAAGTCACGCGCCATGCGCAGGCGCTCGGCGCGGAACTGATTACGCGTGGAGACCGGCATCTCGAGCTTGAGAAGCTGGTCGGTGAGACTGCGAGCATCGTCTGGCGGAAGAAGGCGCACGCGCTGGAAGTTGACCGTGAGGTAGGCGGGGGACTCGGGCTTCACGGCGGCCGCGGCGGCCAGCAGATCGGGCGCCGCGGAACCCTCGAAGCTGGCGTACTGTAGCGCGGCCACCAGCCAAGGCAGGGAGTGGTTGGCGCGCCATTTCTCCAGGGCGCCTTGGCCACCGGCCTGATAACAGATGATCCAATCGGTGAGATCGTCGCCGAGGTCTGGTTTTACGTCCTGGTCGAACAGTTTCCGGTAATCGATGAGGTCCTGCGCGATGGTGGCTTGCGAATTCGGCCGCGCCAGCGCGAGTGCCAGTTCGTGCATACGGCCCCGGGGATGGAGCCTCACCCAGACGAAACGCAGCAGACCGTCGGCGGACGCATGCCAGCGGGCCAGCTTCGGATTGTCGACGATGCTTTGCAGTTCTTTCTCCGCCTCCGGCCACTTGCCGGCGCGAATAAGACAGCGCGCCGCCAAATAGGGTGCGATTTCATGCCAGGGCGAAGAACTGTCGGCGGCGATGGCCTGGAAATCCTGCCGCGCGCCGTCGTATTGCTCGGAATAGAACCTGGCGGAGGCGATCTGATAGGCGCGGTCGGGGCGTAATTGCGGGTCGGACGTGGGCGATGGGATGGCGGCGCCTTGGGCGCAGTCGGCGAACACCATGTCTTGCGCGGCGATCCAGTCTGGGGCGTAAGGCTTGGCGAGCAGGCGCTCCAGCGTGGACGCCGCGGTGCGAAAAGCGTCGTCATTGCAATTGACATAAGTGCCGTAGAAGCCGTCTTTTTGTACCTGACGGTAGGTGTCGATGCGTTGGATTGGCGCGACGCCGGGCACTTTGTTGCGCGCCGCGAGCCAGGGGTTATCGGATTCGTCGGAGGTGAATGCCAATATCGCGCCCCGCGGGCCTCCGGAAATGGCCTGCGCCTCAGCTTCGTTCAGACCCACACCCGAGAGGTACCGATATGCAATCACAAGATAATGCCGGGTGTAGGAAGGCAACAGTATTCCAAACTGCCCCAGATTGAAGGCCGTTGACCTGTCTGGCCCACCCTTCGCATCGAATACCGCTTCGGGCAGGAACGGCCCGCATCCCGGAAGTTCCAGCGGGACTGCCAAGATCAGCAGCGCGATCACGATTCTCAGTGCCATCTGCGTACCTCGCGAAGCGCGGCCCGGTACGTCGCTTCCGTCCAGGGCCGCGGATTGAAGATGTAAAGACGCGCGGCCGAAGGCGGCTCGCGCAAAGGCTCGTCCACCGAGACACCGGCGCTCGATTGGCATAGCTCCGGACGGAAGGTGCGCGCCGGCCGTTCGCCCGGACCCATGCGGAAGAGCATGGGGACAGCTTCCACCACCGGCAGTCCGGCGATCCAGCCGTCCGATCGGCACCACGAGGTGAGCGCCGTCATCGATATCGGCGTCGCCTGCGGCACACGGCGGCGCAGATTCGCGAGCAGGTCGCGATAGTAGGTGCGCTGCGAGAGCGTGGCGTCGAAATCGACCTGCAAAGCGCGCACGTGAGGGATGGCGGCGGCCTCGGCGATGGCGGTCGACGCGGCGTCCACGGACGGAAGGTTGGAATCCTGCGGTTCCACACGGACTACCGCCATCAATACCGTTCCGGGCGCGTAGCGCAAAGGCTGGAGGCGCGGACGGACGGACACGGTGCCGTCGCGCAGACACACCGTGCGGGCGAGGAATGCCACCCCGGCGGCATGGGGATCGAGGAATTGGAGGTTTTCGGGAACTTCCCAGGCCCATAAGAAAACGGAGGGTAAACCGGGCAGGGGATCGGCCGGCCGCGGCCAGAGCATGGCGATTGCCACCATGCCTGCGATGAGGGCAAGCGTCTTCACGATGGTCCTTTATAGCACGGCGGATGCCAGCCGAAACTCATCCTATAGAGACACGTAGGCGTCTGTCTGGATTTCCTGCGCGATTTTCGTTTCGGCCTGCGCATGATGTTACGGAGTCCCGGTATCAGCTCGGTGGCCGTGCTTCTGCCGGATCTCCCAAACGCCGATCCGGCGAGGCTGCGCCGCGCGCTACAATGCGATTTCATGCCGCCCCTGCGACGGGCCGCCGTGCGTAGCGCCGATGAGACCCGCGCGGAAATTGAGACGTTCCTCAAGAATGCCCGAAAGCCCGCACTGCTCGAACCCGGAGAAGAGCTGCTGGCGCTGACGGCGGACAATTTCGTCCTCGAACTGCGCGGCCAACGGCTCACCCTGCAAGCCTGGGACCGCAGGAGGAATCTCTCCCGCCGGATCATGGGAATCAAACCATCCACCGCGGCGCGCCTGGAGATCGCGGTGGAGCGATTTCCGCGCCGCGAAGGGCAACTTTACCTCGTCGATCTCGGACGGCGGGCCGGCGCCGATCTCGGGAGCCGCAGTGGAAAACTGGTGTTTCGCGAGCGGTTCCGGCTGTTTCTGCGACGCCAGTTCCCCGAATGGTCTCTGGCCGAAGTGAGCGCCGAGGCGAATCTGGAGTTCAGCCTTTCGCCGGCGTTTCCGCGCGCGTTTCTGCGCCATGGACAACACGGATGGGCGGCCATCGCGTGCCCGCCCGATGGCGACGCTTCGGCGATGCTGGCTTTCGGACTCATCTGGCTCGCTTATCTGCGCGTCCGCGAGCGGCGCCTCAACGTCGAAGGACTGGCGCTGTACACGCCCGCCGGCGAGGAGCGATCGGCCGCGTTGCGGCTGCTATGCCTCGATCCCGCGGCAGCGCGGTGCGAGCTGTTTACTTACTCGGAAGAAGATTTCATCGCCGCAGTCGATCCGCGGGACCACGGCAATCTGGATACACGGCTGAATCCCTGCAGCCGCCCGGCCCCCAACGAGTCCGCCCGCTGGCGCGCAGTCGCCGAACTCCCCGGAGTGGAGCGGATTGCGGTACACGACGGCCGCACCAGCCTGCGCGTGCGCGGAATCGAATTTGCCGAGCTTGCGGGCGGCGAACTGCTGTTCGGGATGACGGAGCGGCGGCCGGCCCGGCAGCACCACATCGCCGAAATCGAGCGGCTGGTGGAAGAGCTCGATTGCGCCCGCTCCCCCGAAGCGGCGGACCGCGAGCATCCGCTCTACCGGCAGTATCCGGAAGCATGGCTGGAATCGCAGGCGCGCGCCCAGATCGAGGTGTTGGACGCCTCCCTTCGCCGCGAGCCCATCTACGGACAGGTACCGGCATTCGCGGGCGGGGAGCGGGGCATTCTCGATCTGCTGGCGGTGGACCACTCCGGCCGGCTGGCAGTGATCGAGCTCAAGGCGTCGGCCGACCCGCAACTTCCGTTGCAGGCGCTGGACTACTGGATTCGTGTGAAATGGCACCTGGATCGCGGGGAGTTCGCTGCTAACGGTTATTTTCCCGGCATCGCAGTACGCCCCGACCCTCCGCGGCTGCTGCTGGTTTCTCCCTCGCTCGAATTCCATCCCTCTTCGGAGACGATACTGCGCTACTTCGCACCAGGCATTGCTGTGGAACGAATCGGGCTGGGGGTAGAATGGCGGAAGGGGCTGAAGGTGATGTTTCGTCTCACCGGAGCCGAGCCGCCCCACTAGGAAACTGTCGGTCAAATTCCATGCTCAAAGCCTTGAAGCAAGCCAAAGCGGCAATGTCGTTGCTGAATCCCGAGGAAATACTCAAGCGTGCGCGGAGGCCGCTGCACATTGGGTTGGTGGCTTCCAACGAGGCAGCCTATGCGCAGATGGAGGAGTTTCTGCTGCCGGGATCCCTTCCGCTCGACGAGCGGCCGTACCTGGTGGACAAGCTGCATCGCATTGACGATCCCCATACGCCGGAAGCGGTGGACCTGATCCTGTTCGAGGAAGGCATTCCCGCGTCGAAGGGCACGTACACGTTTCATCCCGATCGTCCGTCGGCCACGGTGGCGGAAATTCTGCACGGAAATGAGGACATCGAGTTGGCCCTGGCGCGCCAGTTTCCGGCCTTTCGGGCGCGGGTAGTGGAGAGGACGATTCATGCGGTGGCGAGCGAGAACGCGCTGTTCGCCATCGCCACGGCGCTGCCCGATATCGTACCCAGCCTGATCGAACTGCCCTGGGCGTTCGGGGAGTTTGCTTCCGACACGATGTTCCTGACCGGGAATCAGATTCGCATGGCTTTCGTGATCGCGGCCGCGTGCGGGAAAGAAGTGGGTTTCGCCGGGCAGAAGGGCGCTATTCTCTCGATTGCGGCGGGTGCGTTCGGATGGCGCGCGCTGGCGCGCGAGCTGGTGGGCAAAATCCCGCTGGGCGGCGGCCTGATACCGAAGGGAGCGATCTCTTATGCCGGTACTTATGCCGTGGGCAAGAGTCTGGAATTCTACTACGGCGGCAATGGCAGTTTCAGCCGCGGACAGCGCCGCTCGGTGTTCCGCGAAGCGCTCGATCGCGGGCGGGAAGTGGCTGCCGGGGCGGCGAAAGAGCCGGTAAGCTGATTTCGGCAGAATCCCCGCTGAGACGCTGAGGAAGACCAAGTCAAGTTCAAAGCCGGGGAGAGCTGATGCGGCGGAGGCCGCTGAGTCCTCACGCCTCGAACTGCTCAAGCCGGGCGAAGCGTCATTTTTGACGCCAGTTCCCGTTGGTCGCGGCGCGGTGTTCCGGTTTTACGACCTGCGGTTCGGCGGTGGAACTCGCTACCGCTGACTTTCGTCCCGGACTATCGCCGAGCATCCGAAGACAAAATGAAAGTGCCGCGAAAGTGCGAACACTTCGCGGCACTATAACTTGTGCGGGAAGGGGCCTACTTACTACTTGGTTGCCTTCTTTTTGGTGGACTTGGCCTTACCGGTGTCCTTCGTGGCGCTCGGGGCGCTCTTGCCAGCGAAAGCGGTTACGGCGCCGAACGTCAACGCCAGGGCGGCCAACAGCGGGATCAGTTTCTTCATTTTGCAGTTCTCCTTTGGATTGCGACGAGCTATGTCGTCCTGGCGTTCATGATAGCGGATGGCACATGAACAGTACCTTAAACTACTATTAAAATCATTTCATCTACGCCTTGGCGGATCCTGGATGCCGGTCACAAGAACCTTGGAATTTCTCTAGGGATTCATTTCATTTGGTTTGAGACGGTTACGGGAATTGAGCCAGTCCGCGAGGATGAGCTGGTGGGGACACCTGCTACCGTGATTGGCGAAATGAGAAAGCCGGAGATCGCAAAACAACTGGCCCGGCGGTCGCGCTTGAGCCAGGGCGAAGCAGCCGACCGTCTGGACGTCATTTTCCAAAAGATCGTTTCCGATTTGCGGAAAGGCAGGGAAACCGTGTTGCCGGGTTTGGGAAAGTTCAAGCACGGACCGGACGGGCAGGTGACGTTCGAACCGGAGGCTCGAAAGCGTCATGAGTGAACCTTCCATCGAACAGTTGGCACAGATCGTGATTCGGGGAGTGGCGTCCGGGAAAGTGGTGGAGATCGACGGATTGGGTTCGTTTGTGCCGGATGAGGTGGCCGGCTTGCGCTTCGAGCCTCGCCAGCTGCCGCGGGTTTTCGTCGCCTACGGAAAGGAAGACACGGCTACGGTGCGGCGTTTGTGCGATGCGTTGGAGGCCGTGGGGTTCGATCCCTGGATGGACGAGCGGAAGCTGGTCCCGGGCCAAAACTGGCCGCGCGCGATCGAATCGGCCATCGAGACGTCGGACTTCTTCCTGGCCTGCTATTCGGAGAATTCGGTCAATAAAAAGGGAGGGTTTCAAGCGGAGATTCGTTACGCATTGGATTGCGCCCGCCAGATACCGCTCGAGGAGATCTTCATTGTGCCGGTGCGGCTCACGCCCTGCCGCGTCCCGCGTTCCATCCAGCGAGAGTTGCAGTACGTCGATTTATTTCCCGACTGGATCGACGGGCTGGCGAGGCTTGTCGCCACGTTGCGGCGGGAAGTCGCGCTGCGGGCGGAGGTGCGGCGTTAGGGTGGCGATGGGCAAGACGATATTCACCACAGAGGCGCTGAGGGAGGACGCGGAGGGGTGGGGTTTCGGGTTTCAGCGTCCTAGAGTTTCGATTCGGGGAATCGTCGCGACGGGGCCACACCCAAAAAGAATAAATCACCACAGAGTCACAGAGACACGGAGTAAGACAATACACAAGGCAAGACTGAGTGCACCGAGGTGGCCACGGTGGCGATAAGGGCTCGGGTACAGACCACGCCGGTACGGCCGCGGCTTGGAAAGAGCTATTTCACCAGGGCGGCGGAGCGGCTGGCGAATTCCAGGAGCCAACTGGGGAAGATGCCCAGGAAGAGCGTGCCGGCAGCGGGCAGGAGAAGCGCCAGGCGCATGCTCGGGGTAAGGGGCTTCACGTTGGAGGCGCCTTCACCAGGCTCGTGCATGTACATCATTACCAGGATGCGCAGGTAGTAGTAGGCGCCGACGGCGCTATTCAGCAATCCGAGCACCGCCAGCCAGACGAGGTGCGATTCCAGTGCCGCCTTGAAGATATAAAACTTGCCGAAGAAGCCGGCGGTCAGCGGCACGCCGATCAGGGAGAGCAAATAGATCGTGAAGAGCGCGGCGGTCAGCGGCTGCTTCTTGCCGAGTCCGGCCAGATCTTCGACGCTCTGGAATTTCTCGCCTTTGCCCGAAAGGTGGCTGATTACCGCGAAAGCCCCGACATTCATGAAGGCGTAGCCCGCGAGGTAGAACATCGCCGCGGCGGCGCCGATTTCGGATCGCGCGGTGAGCGCTACCAGCACGTATCCGGCGTGGGCGATCGAACTGTATCCCAGCAGGCGTTTGACGTTGGTCTGCAAGAGCGCGGCAAAATTGCCGATGATCATTGATGCCAGCGCCGCCAGCCATACCAGCGGCTCCCATCCGCTGCCGATGGGGCCGAATGCCGTCAGGAAAATGCGCAGGAAAACAGCGAACGCGGCGGCTTTCGGACCGGTCGTGAGGAATGCCGAGACCGGGGGAGGCGCGCCCTCGTAAACATCCGGCGCCCAGATCTGGAAGGGCGCGGCCGAGACCTTAAACCCTAATCCGACGAACATCAGCGCGGCGGCGAGTCCCAGGAAAATTACTGGCGCCTGATCCTGGCCGGAGATGGCGTCGCGTACGCCGGTCAAATTTACCGTGCCGGTGACGCCGTAGACAATCGCCACTCCATATAAGAAGAACGCTGTCGCGAATGATCCCAGCAGGAAGTATTTGAGCGCCGCTTCGTTGGAGCGCTTGTCGTCGCGCAGGTAGCCGGCGAGGATGTAGCTCGCGATGGACGAAATTTCCAGGCCGATGAATACGATGATCAGGTCGTTGGCCGCGGCCATCAGGCATTGCCCGGCAATGGAGAAGAGCAGTAGTGCGTGATACTCGCTGGTCTCGGCATCCTGGCGCGCCAGAAAGCTGAAGGATGGCAGGATGGCCAGAATGCCGACTGACATCACCACGACGCGGAAGAAGGTCGCGAAGCCGTCTGCCACCAGCATTCCGCCGAAGGCCGGGCCGGGGTCGGAGAAGGCGTAAATCGCGGCAGCGATTCCGGCGATTAGCGCGGCGATGGCCAGATTGCCAAAAAACTTTGCATCGCGCTTATTGACCAGCGGATCGAGCACCATGATGGCGGTGCCGGCTACCGTGAGGATGATCTCCGGCAGGAAGCGTATCAGATCGGTGGAACTTACGAGGCTAGCGGCCATTGTGCGCCTCCAGCACCACGGCATGACCCTTCTCGATTCCTACTCGGATGGGCACGTTGAGGCGCGTCTGATCGAGCACGCGCGCGGTGGTCTTGCTCACCGGCTGCAGGAAGCTCTGCGAGTACACGCCCATCCACACCATCATTAGAATCAGAGGAACGATCGCGGCCCACTCGCGCAGTTTCATGTCGGGGATGTGGTGGCGGACTTCCTCGGAGGCCTCGCCATAGAAGACTCGCTGGTAGAGCCAGAGCATGTAGCAGGCGGCGAAAATCGAGCCGAGGGCAGCCCAGACGGTCCAGCTGAAATTGGCCATGGTAGTGCCCTGCAGTACCAGAAATTCCCCCACGAAGTTATTCAGGACGGGCAGCCCGATGCTGGCGAGGGTGGTGATGAGGAACGCGGTCGCGAGCCACGGTGCTACGGACGCGACACCGCCGTAATCGGAGATTTCGAGCGAATGGCGGCGCTCATACAGAAAACCGACCAGCAGGAACAGCGCGCCGGTGGAGATGCCATGATTGAGCATCTGATAGACCGCGCCGTCGAAGCCGATTTGCGTGAATGAGAAGATTCCCAGGACGACGAATCCCAAGTGGCTGACTGAAGAGTAAGCCACCAGCTTTTTCATGTTGGGCTGCACCATGGCCACCAACGCACCGTATAAGATGCCGATGATGGCCAGGATGGCGATCCAGGAGGCGCATTGATGCGCGGCCACGGGAAACAGCGGCAGGCAGAAATGCAGAATTCCGTAGGTGCCCATCTTCAGCATGACGGACGCCAGCATGATCGACCCGGCGGTGGGCGCTTCTACGTGCGCGTCGGGCAGCCACGTGTG